>Ga0209416_1000509_pt1 | contig 40084 bp, 55 predicted proteins | sample RifGroF1_FD_184001 | JGI IMG/M metagenome (GOLD analysis project Ga0209416, IMG submission 184001) | Groundwater microbial communities from Rifle, Colorado, USA - Groundwater F1 (SPAdes) (version 2) | ecosystem: Environmental > Aquatic > Deep subsurface > Groundwater | place: Rifle, Colorado...
GGGAACAGCCACGGAGCGGCCATCTGGGGCGGTCGTGGCGGTTACAGCACACACGTTCTGCATCCACTCGTCACCGGTGCCAGGCACATAGTTCGAGGTATCGTACTCACCACCCAGCACATTTTCTGTCACGATGTTGTTGTTACCACCGGTCAGATCAATGTACTTAGCAGTTGAACGTACCTTACCGAAGATGTTGCCCTTGATGATCGCGCTGTTCAGCGGGGAGTCGATGTGGGTGACGTTCCCAAAGTCGGATGTGTCAGCCGGGAAGATGTTGTTGAGGATCTTCCAGTTCAGAGGATTGGCCACGGCGGTGCTGGTGTTGATGATCGCGGCGGCGCTGAATTGAGACAACTCGCAGCCATCAACGGTCACGTTGTAGCAACCGCCATTGTCTGCGATAAAGTTTTGACCAGCCATTCCCCGAACGCCTTCGAACCTGGCATGAGAGGCGTCGTACTCAGCCTCACCCGAAAGTGCGTTGCGTTTCAGTAGAAACGCTGGTGCATCCACAGGGGCATCCACGGAGAAATTGAGGAACTGCCAGCCGCGTCCGCGAACTTCAAGCAATGGCGTTGCGGTGGTTGGGCTGGCAGGAGCGCGCCACATTGACCCGCCTGGGTCATAACCAGTAGCAGGCAGATCCGGGTGATGCAGGAATCCAGTGCCGCAAATGGTCACGTCAAACACGAGATTCGAGCCGATACATTCTTCACGAATGTCACCACGGAAGTAGATTACTCCGCCGGTTTGAACAGCTGCGAGGGCTTCGGTCATGGTCTTGTACGCGTTCTCCCAGGACAGACCGTTACCAGATGCATTGACCCCGGGATCCACAAAAAGTGGATCCACGGGGAGGTTGTACGCAAGAGCCGCGAAGTTGTCATTCACAGCCTTGAGCAAGCCATTAGGGGTAACGGATTTCATCATTTACCTGCCTTTTTGGGTTCGGTTGCCTTTTTGGGTTCTGCAACCGCTTTGGGAGCCACAGGTTCTGGTTCCTTTACCGGGTCTGTTACCGGTTCCTTAACAGGTTCAGGGACCGCGACAACCTGTTCGTACCCCGCCCGTTTCAAACGATCAATCTCGGTCTTGCTTTCAACCTCGATTGTGATACCTTTTTTAGAGAGCTTCATTTTTCCTCGTTTTCTTATGCTCATCCCGGTGATGCTTGGGGCAAAGCCAGATTATTTCAAGCGGCTTTGTGTAATCGGGGTGATGAGCTTCTACCCTTCCATCAATAAAGCCACAATCGCGACATGGTTGCTTTGACAAATCGCCTCGATCTATAGCTTTTTCAACCTCAAATCTTGCAGAGAGTTTTGTACTATCTCTTTGTTTCTTATATTCCCGAAAGTAATCGTTCCTATTTCGGCTTCTCTCTTTTGCTTTGAGGTCCCCAAGTACCGGTTTTGAATGTCATAAATGGTTAAGCTTTCTTGTGGAGATAGATGCCATTGACTTTGTTGTCGTACACAAAGGCATCGTGATACAGGCGATACTGCCACAAGTGCCCATCGCTGAGCTGGTTGACGTCCGGGTTGAAGTATTTCACCTGGTTGAGTTTGATCGGCTGGCAGACAGCGGGGGGGTGGATGATCATGAAGTTGATGTCCTTGCCAGTGCTCGAGGTCTTGGTGAACCCGCCTGCATCACTCGAGGATCCAGCGTTCAGGGTCACTTCGGTGTAGAACCGGGTCTGAGGTACGGCGATGATCTCGGTTGATTCCAGGAATTTCACAGCGCGGTTGAGGCTCTGATCATTCCCCCAGGTGCGGGTCATGGCACCCTTCAAGAGTTCGTTGAGAGTGTGGGTGATGTAGAGCTTGCGTCCTTCTTCCGGAACTTCGTCCTCGGAAAGGGCAAGATTGCCGGCGTCGATGGCAGCCAGAACATCGGCTGCAGCGGAAAGAGTTGTCGGAGAACCAACAACGTTTCCAGCGTCCGCGGCGTACTTGGCAAAGCGGACCGCGTCGAGTTCAGGAGCAACGTGCACGCGCATCCATTCCGTGATCAAGTTGCCCAGGACCAGTCCGAGGCTTTCTTCGTTGTCCATGCGATCCAGGGTGAATGCACGACCACGCTCGATGGAGAGTTGCATTGTTTCCCAGGCCGCGGTGATGTCGCCAGCAGGATAACCTGTGGTACGGCTGTAATTGCCAAGACCAACGGTCGACAACTTCATGACCTTGACTTCGTTCGCGTTTAAGAACGAAGGGGCTTCGGTCATGGCGTCCAGAATGGCGGTTTTGCTTTGCTGTTTGTAAACAGTGTCAATAAGTTTCAAAAACATTGTTACGAGTGCGATTGATTGAGTCATTTCCTATTTTCCTATTCCTGTGGCCACTCTTTTAGGCCCGCGCCTTTAAGTAAAGCAGCCTCAAATGTTGAAGTTTTTGTGGGCGTTCCTTTGGCTCCGGTAACGATCGAGGGAATTTCTTCTTCCTCGCCATCACCAGCCGGTTCAAACAGGTAATCTTTTTCTTTCTGAAGCGGTTCGAGTTGCTCTTTGAGGCCGACAAAGGTACCGTCCTCATTGAGTTTGAGACCGTCAAGTTTCAGGTGAGCTTTTACAGCTACAACGTCCTTGACTTTGGCAGCGGTCAGTCCTTTTTCAAGGGCAGCTTCAAATGTGCGCTGTTTGGTCTCGTTGGCGTGCTGGGTTTCCAGTTCCTTGTATTTCGTTTCCCAGTCACCAACAGCCTTTTTCAGATCTTCCGGCTTCATGTCTTCGAAGGACTTGATCTGCTTTTTCGCTTCCTCAAGTTGCCCCTGGACGGCTTTCAGATCGTCACCGGCTTTTGTTGCTGTGGTTTTGTGTGATTCCAGGTCAGAGCCGTGTAAAGCCATAATTGCATCAATGACCTTTTCGTCCGCACCTTCGCCTAACAACTTTTTCAACTCTTCACGTTTCATGATTACCCTTTCCCTTCCAGTTCACACTACGATTTGATTACGCGGTTACGTCCGCGGCGTGTTGAATGGATGACGCTCCATTCAGGCGAATTGGTGATATGTAATTACAAGATAACTTCTAATAGGGAGCTGAGCAATTGCGTAATTTTACAGGTCAGATTTGTTCGCGGATCCGCTGCCTATCAAGTGAGGTCTGTTTGACGAAATCTCGCATTTTGGCTTGATATTCTGCCACTTTATTTAGCGCATTGACTGCCTCGACTGAATACCCCTGACCCGCGGCATTGAGCGCCTCATAACGCCTTTTCCAATTTCGGATTTGGCGCTCGTATTTTCTCTGAATCTGCAGTGCCTCGTACACGGTCATTTCCTTGCCCTGGTAGGTTACGGTCTCATTGGCATAATCATCCAAAACTGCCTGGTCGTATACGTTTTGAGATAGACCTTCAAAGAATGGGTACATGCTGTGACGGCAGTTATATCCCCCGAGACCTTCGCCTGTGCCTAGTCCGGTTGTCGCAAAAAGCGGCTTATATTTGGCACTCGTGCCACTAATTGAGTAGACTTGACCCTGCCAACTCTCATGGTTCATTGGACCTTCGCCCTTGTTACGGGCACCAATATGAGCACTCACAGACATCAAATCAGTCCCCATTTCCTCGGCTCTTTTGAGTTGTAACTGCATAGCCGTGTTAGAAACTCCGGTTAGTACCGCGCGCCTTACGGCTGTTTCCATAAAGTCAACCCGGTTCGCATAACTGACCGCGCTAATACCTTTATCCGCTAAGTTGGTTACAGCCTGGCGAATAGCTTGATCGTATGAAAACGCGCCTGTTATCACTTCCTGATATGCAGTGTCCACAACATCAATAAACAGATTCTGCACATCCATCGCCGTAGTGCGAGTAAGGTTCCTCAAGATTCCATTAGTTTTTTGAAGCCCAATTTGAAACACTTCTGCCATCGCAGGTGATACTTGTTTTGGGTTTAAGCCAGCTAATTTATATAGTTTGTTGTCAAATTCAATGGATTGCACGCCGGCTTTTTTAAAGAGGGTTTTTAGTTCTATTTCGCTCAGACCCGTTAGTTTTGATATTCTCTCAATTGCAGCATCGTAAGCTAATCCGCTTTGTTGAAGCCTGTTTAATTGCCATGCTGCCGTATCAGTAACCTTACCCATTTTTACAAGTCTGCGAATAATATCCAAAATTACCGCATCTTCAAAGTCGCGGTAAAGTTTGATGATTGGCTCCATCAAAACATCAAGTTGATCAAGCAGCACTTCGCTTTTCCTCCCAATACCTTTTTTTAGATTCTGACATATGACGCTTCGCCTCTTCCGAATGCTTTTTTCCAGTTCTGGTTAGTGACATCTTTACTCTTGTTTCTTCAGAGGCTTGATATAACCCACGTTTACCTTTATTCCATGGGTCGCGCCCTATTGTTCGTTTATTTCCTAAAAGTGATTTACTTATTTTTGTTTTCGTTTCTTCAGACAACTTATAGCCCATTTTGTGTACGCGGTTCTTACTAGACTCGCTCATTTTTCTGCGTGATTCTTCAGAAAATATTCTTCCAGTACTGTTTTTAGCCATTACTATTTTTGCTTCTTCTGATCGTATTTTCCCTTTATTTGATTGACCTATTCTTCGTTTATGTTCTTCGGAAAAAACACGCCCTTTTCCAGCTTCACTTACTTTTTTCCTTGTTTCAAGTGAATGTTTTACTCCAAGTGGACTTCCGGCGGTAAGAGAGATGTTGTACGACGGGTGAACCGCATTTATGTGGTTTTGTTCTTTTGAAATTAACAAGTCTTTATCGCAATATTCAATCACGGAAAACACAAAGTTTTTTTCTCCGTATTTGTTCCAAGCTCTTTGTAAATATTGAGAGTGATGTTTCCCTTTTTGTAAGTCTCTAAGGTGTTCGTTTCTTCTTTTGTTTAAATTCAAACTACTGCCAATATACCTATGACCATTCAAGGTATTGACGATTTCATAGACGCCGGAATTTAAATTGTTTTTAGGTTGGGGTATAATCATGTCGTTGAGCGCCTCGAACGCTTGACCATTGAGCCGGACGGTTATCCCCGTCGCGGCTCTCTTATTATACTTCATTACGCTCCTTCAAACATGTTTTCTTTTTCGTCCTGGGTAGCTTGCTCACTGTCAATTTCAGCGATTTTCTTTTTCGCAGTGGCTTCATCTTCGCCATAGTTGCGCATCCTGAATTCCACGCGCCCCATGATCCTTTGCCCCACCACTCGCAGATCCTGCTGGAATTGAGCATCTTTATCAACAACGACACTGTCATCGTATCCAAAGACAGCGGAGTATTTCCCGGGTGTTTCAAGCCTATTGAGCGTTGCCCACACATCCATTGCGTACACGAGTTGGTTCAAGCAGGTTGTGAGAGCGTTCTGCATGCCCTTCACAGTGGCATAGGTGCGCTGCTTACTGATCTTTATCTCGGTCGCGGTCTTACTCTCGACCTGTGGGTCTGAAATGGTGCCATAAGCCAGTCCGCAGTTGTATTCAATCTTTTTCAGAATGGCATCCAGCCCGGAAAGAATTGACGCCTCTCGGAATTCTGGACTGAATTCGTGGAAGAATCCATCCTCTCCAATGGATTGTGAGGAGTTACTCAGCGCCCGGTACAGCCTCTTGTCCGGGAGAATCGGTTTGCCTTCATCGTCACGGTCGTATGCCAGCACATCAGCGAAAATAGCGCGCTTGCCTGATTCGAACTCCCACAACAGATCTGACCACAGCGTGTCAGCCTGTTTGATCAAGTCCACGGCGCGCGCGTAGCAGCTCACACCAAGCGGACTGGTAGGATCAACGTTGTTAGCTTGGGGAAAACGATAATAACCGTAAAGAGGTGCCTTTACCTTGATGATCGCTGCCTCTGGCTTCAATGATGCCCAGGGTTCGAATTCGGTCAACGGGATCTCACGTCCAATGTCAGAGGTGGAGTTCGCCTTAAACGCAATGTTCTTGATCGTGACCATTTCTTTTGTGGAATCAAAAACGTGCCACTCCAACCTGGTGAAATACTCTTTCCCCTGCACACGTTGATCAACAAAGATACAGGAGGTGACGTTTCCATTCGCATCAAAAGCCACTGGCATAAACTGGTCAGCCTGGACGAAATCGACATCGATCTCTTTGCCATTGGGGAACGGCTTCATGATCAACCCGCCTTTGGCATTGCCATACTCAACCATCTGCCTGAGTTTTGACAACACCTTATCTGCTTGAGATTGCAGATACACTGCCCGGGTTGAATCGCCTTCGATCTTCACCGACATCTCAATGGTTACGAGGTTGGCCAACTCACCAGCGATCGAGGCGGGTAAGTTCATCGACTTTACGTACTGATTCAGCCACGATGCCTGGTTCTTGTACATGAGCGACCACGTTTCAAGAGCTGCGCTCATTTCCGACGATATCGCTACATCCACGCTCAATTTACTCTTAACAGTCTCACTTGATAACATTTTCCACACTCCCTTTATCCAATTTATTACCTGGTCAAATATCATGGACTACCTCACTCTTCAGATATTCTTTCATTGCATCCAGCTCTTTCCACTCGCGGTCCTTGCTGGTGAGGTCGTTATAGATCTTATACATCTCACTCGATTTCCATCCCATCAGCTCAACGATCAGATCGCTCGGCAGTCCCATCCGGGTGAGAAACGTCACCGTGTAATGCCTGAAGGCGTGAGCGTATACATTCACACCTAAAAACGTTTCCCATTCCGGGATCCAGTTACGAATTGTCGATGTGGTTGCTGGTACACCATCGTGCCTGATAAACAGGTAGTTATGCGATTGGCCTGTTTGGCGCAGGATCTCTTCCCGCTCGGCCATCCAGGACGCGTAATACTTTTCAAAAATTGATTTGATGATGTATTTGTATTTCAAATCCCCGCTTTTTGTTCTGCCTTTGGTCTTGATCATTTCCGTGGTCTCGATGAAAACGCCGGAGTAAACCAGGTTATTCATGTCGATGATATCCGTCCGGAACCGGATCAGCTCGCTGGCTCTCGCGCCGCTTGCAACAGCCAACGCCACCAGGCAGGCTTCCTGTTCTCGGTTGGTGTCCATCAGGTGCTGCAGTAATTGGTTCACCTGGTTCTCCGAGAGGATCGTCTTCTCCCTGGCGGCGCTCAATGGCATGGTTTCAATGACCTTCAGTATTGCATTCCGAAAAGAGGGATACATATCATCCAGGTACTTCTCGATGAAATTACTCATGGAAGAGAGGCAGGACCGCATCCGGTTGAACCTCGCGGAATTCCACTGCAGCTCATTCACGCAAAAGTTGAAATACTCGGCGAATTCCAGCTTGCGGATATCCACAAAGAACTTATTCTCCAGGTGATCAAGAACATAGACAAAGAAAATATTCAGATCTGACCGGTATCCATCCACGGTTCCTGTTGCGGACCGGATATCCTTTTCACGCAAAAAACTTTCCATCAAGCTGATATTCTGCGGATTGATCCTCGCCATTTTTTCTGGAGTCGTGGTCACATTTCGGATCGTTACTCTGCTCATTTTCCCTTTTTAATGACTATTTTATGCAACCGTGAACAACGTTTCCCCGTCCGTGTTTCCACTCGCGGTTAACGCTCCCTGTGTTATTGTCACAGCAACCACAGCATTACTCGTCAACGGGGTCACTGTGTACGTTCCTGCCGCTGTGTCATAAACAACTGTGGCAGCGGCATCCAGTCCAGTATTCAGCCAAATTGTGAAGCGTTTAGTGACAATGTAGCCAATCACAGTAATTGTTCCTGATTCTGGAATTGTCCAAACGTCCTGCTCTATGATTTTAGGACACCACGTAGCCTCTGGAATCACATTATCATAACCATGAAGCCATCTGCTAGGGTCTCCTGTATCTGTAAAAGACGCTGCATAATTAGTCATTGATGCGGTATCAAGTATTGTCTTAATCCTGTTGCTATGAACCCACGGCACGATTGTGTCCTGTTTGTCGTGGTACAGGTACAGAAATCCGCCTGAAAAATTGGTAATCGCAACTGTCGCATCCCTTGCATAATATTTATCAGGTACATTGGTTGGAGTGTCTCCTATGGCAGTGGCAACGGCGGCAGGGTATCCTGTTCCTCCGTTCTGATACCATCCATCGGTTGCGTCACGCCCATAGTCACTCATGCCAAAGTATTCAGTTATGACATTAAATGTGTCAGGAAACTTACTGGCAACTGCAAAGGCATTACCACCACCTGCACTCAATCCAAAGAAGGCGGCTTTTGTAGGACTTACCCACCTGGAAAACCGTGAACGAATTGTCGTAAGCGCGTCATAATAATCGTAAATCTCTCGTGCGCTACAATCGTTTGCGCCTGTCGCGCTGTTTCTTCCGCGTAGACCCACAGAAACAACAAACAACCCATAAGACGCCAGTCGTTTTAATGTGGTATCTCCAAAGCTGGTCACGTCACCATTCCATCCGTGACCAAGAAGTAAAATAGGCTGATTGGCAGTGTTTGAATAACAAACTCTTGCAATAAGATTCGTAATGGCTGTCATTTATACTCCTATCGCACTTGAATATGTCTGGTTGATAGCTGTATATGGTAAAGCTGCCATTGCGGTTGAAATTGCCAATACTTGTGGTGCGGTTAGTTCGGCATTGTATATTGGGAGAGCCTGTATTTTTCCTGCCCAAAAGTAACTGGCAGTTCCGTTGTAGTTTTGACATCCAATATAGTTTTCGTGTGTGGAAATACCGTCTCCGGCCCCAATAGTCCCATCAACCGCCGACCCATTTTGATACCCTGTGGCTTTAGATAGCCCAATCACACCAGATGTGTAAGTGGTTGCGGCTAACGCGAGATTTGCACCATTGCCAAAATATGCAACTCCGCTCAATGCGGGAAAAAGACCGAATCTCTTGTTTCCAGCAGCATCAGTTCTACTTCCAAAAATACTTCTGGTGTCAGTTGTTAGTCCATCGCTAAACCTAATTAAAAAGCCCCAGTTATACGAATTTACTGCAATTCCAGTCAATAAAAATTGTGAACTTCCGTTGAATGTCCAGCCAGTTGCCGCGTCAAATGTCGGTGCGGCAGTTGCGGTTAAGTCATACGTGCCTGGATTTGCTAAATTTATATAACTTGCGGCAATGTTAGCAGCCCCCAAAGGTTGATATGCTGCCACACAAACAGACGGAGACACACCACCGTACAAATACCACGGAGACACAAAATTATATGCAGTAAGGTTTCCACTCAATGCGGATATTGCTATTGCAGTAAATGAGTATCCCGATTTTGTCGCGGTTAGATTGCCAGTTGTGCCAGCAGGAACGGCGCTAATGGTGTAATTTCCACTCGCATCGGTGGTCGCGCTGTATGCTCCAAGCGCTACGGTAACATCGGCAACATTGGATACACCATCGAACACGTTACCGCTGATGGAATAAGTGGTCGCCTTCTTCCCCCCCAACATCCCCAGCACAATCATCTTTGCTATATCCATGCACACCTCACATAAAATTCTAAGTTCACGCAATCAATCAATGTATTCGCCTTTTAATTTCAGCGTCAACGTGGTTGTGCCGGGGCTGGTAACTGCCACTGCCACCAAATAGGCATACAGCGTGGTGGCTGGGCATGAATACGCCAGGTACTCGCGCACCGTGGCAATATTGAACGCCGATACCGGAGCCAGGTAATCAGCCGCCAGGATCGGAATCACACCCTTGCACATGGCAATATCTGCCGCCACCATCGTCCCAGGTGCATTATCTGCAGCGGGAGTAGCAATATCCGACGGGAAAAAGAACAGGTTGTACGGGATGGCCGCCACACCTGCCAGCGTGAGCTCATAGATAAATCCGCGCTTGCCCGCAGCGGAAACGGCATTTGGTATCGTGATCAGCCCACCAACAACATCACCAATGGTATAGACCCCATTCGTCACGGTCAGTGGAATTGAGATCTCAAAGCCAGATCCTTTTACCGGAACAGGTGCAGCCCTCAACTCGGCATCAGTCAAACCACCCTCAGCCGTTACGGTTCCGCTTATTGGCAGGGGGTAGGTTTCGTCGATCTGGTTACCGTCCTTGTCCAGGATCGTTACCGCTTGAGCCTGTGTCCCGTTTTCGTTTGTATCAATTCCTTTATTTAACAAAGTCATTTTGACCTCCTAAGTCAACTTGATTCATTTATCTCTTATCCTGGGCACCAATGCAATTGGTGAATTTTTACGAGTCACTATTGCCCCCGCCTTCGCCATATCAGGTTCGTAGCGTAGCGCGTGTCATCAATAGCATCATCCCCAACGTCCGGGAAGGCGCTCATGTATTCTCCATCCTTGTTTTTCAGGTACTCGTATTGTTGGAATTGTTGCGCGTGAAGCGGTGCGCGCACGGGATCAATGTGTATTTTCGCCAGTGACTGCAGCCACTTGATGGAGTATTCGATGCTGTCTGGACCCTTTTCAGCACCGATCACGTTTGCTCCATATTCCCTGAAATCCGCGATCGATTTGGGTTCTGCGCTGTCGGGAATGATCAATCCCTTGTGATCGATTAATCCCTTGTGATCGATTAATCCCAATCTCGTGAGCTCATCGTACACCTTGCGATTGCCCATTTTGGTACAGTTGAATTCAGCGAAAATATAGAGCTCGTGCCTGGTCTTGTCGTAATGCATCTTCCCAAATGAGAGTGGGTGAGGGAAGTAACCCCAGTCCAGACCGCGGAGGATGTTATCGAATTCCGCTATTGCGGCGTCGGTTATGGGGTTGATGTCAAGGTTCTCAAACACGGCTCCACCAGTGCCCGTAACCTTGCCCAGGTATTCATGCTCGTAAGCCAGGAGGTTGACTGTCTTAAGGTGTTCTGCTTCATTCAGGAAGGTTTGACCAAGCCAGTCCCTGGGCACATCAATGTAAGTCGAGTGGTGCTGAAGCTGATTCTCTTTAGGAATGAGTGCGTATTTGTTTACCCAGTTCAAAGCCGTGGGTGGGGGGTTGTAGGTCTTGAAATTCCATGCCAGCTCGCCACCTCGGAAAACGGATTGCTCGATTTTACGGATAGCTTCTTGCCCATGGAATTGGTCAAGCTCCTCAAACCAGCCAACACCAATGTATCCAAATGACGGCTTGATGGATTTGATCATTTCCGGTTTATCCGCACCCCTGAAATATATCTTTTGGTTTGTTGGCAGGTATTCCATTTCAAGAGGAGAGGTCATGCACTTCCACTGATCAGCCCGCCCCAGGACATTCACAGCCCAAACCAATTGAGAATATACGGAATCGCGCAAGGTATTGGCAACCTGTCTCATTGCCAGCGCGTGAATGTTGGGGTTGTTTTCAATCAATAGGATAATGGCTTCGGATGTGAAACTGGATTTTGTTGAACCCCGCCCGCCTTTGAGCAGGTACTCGAAATGCTTGCCTTCTTTGACATCCCTGTATACATTGAAAAAACTTGGCGCTAAGAGGTCAGCGGGAAGGTTTGTGAGTGTGTTGGAAACCGCGGGAAGATCAGAATCAGGTTGTTCAAGTCTGTGATATTTCCCAAGCGTTTCAAGTGCAGCACGGGAATCATGCAGCTCAACTTCAATCCATTCATCTTCCCACGGCTCAGCGTGCTTTCCCTTCCCCTCAAGCCGGCGTGTTCTTTTGGTTTTTATCTTCTTGATCAGGTAAAAGTATTGTTCGGCTTCGGGATCACTGAAATCAAAATAGCAAAAACCCTCCTCGGTTATGCGGATGAATTTGAATGTCGTTGCCCTAGCCATACCTGAAAGGCGCGATAAGATCTCGCTCTTTGGCATGGCCATTTCATCTAGGCGACGGGAAATTTCTGCCTTAACCTTAGGGTTTCTTATTAAAATTGAGGCAGCAACACTGCAATTCTCCCTCGTTGTTTTTTGGTGCAACCGCTGATATGCTTCAGTGCCGTTCATATTGCACCTGAAGTACATATCTACAAAAGCGAGTTCCTTAAACTCTTTTGCGCTTTGCGGTTTCGGCTTCGGGCTTGTTGTAGATGGGGTTTTTGGTAAGCTCGTGTCTTCGGTGGGTATTGGAACCGCCTTCCGGTTGCTCGGCTTTCAATGAGGATTGCAAGACTGATTTGACTTGCTTTAATACTTCAAGGTTCGCCTTGATTTCAGCGAACCTACCTGCCACTTGCGAAAACTCTATTTGATATTTCAGGATCTGTTGGCCAACCCGTTCGAGTAACTTTACTTTTCCGCCATAGTCCAGAGCCAAAATATCAACATCGGATAACTTTTCCGCCATGCGTTCATCACTCCGATCCGGTTACGACTATCAAGGGGAATAAGGGATAGTTTGCTGATTGAGCGTGCCTTGCGTGTTCATAACCGGATAGCAATGCTCCTCTAGCCCCCGCTTGCCTAAGGCGGGGGACGAGGAAAGGAGGAGAAAAGATTACCCGGGAGAATCTTCCGAAGCTGTGATAGCCTTCGCCGTTTTTGAAGAAACATCCGCCGTGATTATGGGATTAGCCACTGTACCAGAAGCGCTCAATTTGTCGGTATTGTGGAATGAAGTTCCCAGGAATACGGATGCGAAAACAGATGCGACGATAGCGAAGTAGGGCGCAATTGCCAATAGAACAGCGGCGGGCACGAATGTGATGACACAGAACGCGCCAACAGCCAATACAACGCATACCCCAAAGAATACCCATCGTTTGTTTTCAGGATCCACAATGGCTTTATACCATTTCATCCTTTCGAGTACCCATGAAGCAACGGCAGCGGCTCCACCAGCGGTCAACAACAACATCAAAAAATCATTCAGACTCATAGCAACTCCTTTTGAATAAAAAAAATAGATGTACTCTGTACACCTATCAAGATAAATTCAAATGACGCCCGTGACAATTATGTAATTTTGCTAATCCAGCTCAAGCTGTGATGGTTCCGGTAAATGGACTTCGATACTGACAAGATCCAGCTCCCGCGCAACCCCCACCAGGTGCTGTGTGGATTTTGCCCCCAAACGCCTGCAGGTCGAATAGATATAACCCCTGACCGTGCGCACATTGATCCCGAGCCTGTGCGCGATGGTCTTGGGCTGCTCCCCATTCGCAAAAAGCTGCAAGACCTCTTGCTGCCGTGGTGATAACCTGGGCTGCTCTATTTTCCCGCCTTATCAATCGCATCCAACAACTTGATCGCATCATCAACGTCATAGGCAATCAGGGGATAACCGCCTGCGTCCCGCACCATGCGCAGAAATTCAAGTTGCTCCGGCGTTGGCTTGCCCTTGCCATATTTCACTTCGATAGCCAGGTAACAGGCACGGTAAAGACCGATTATGTCCGACGTACCCTTTTCAGCACCCCTTATAACGTTGACGACGCCGTTACTGCCTTTGAATACGGCGGCGCCGCTGTTCACCCTGGTTGCCACTCCACCCCGGAACCGGATAAGGTCAAGAATTGCAGATTGGGTTTGTTGTTCCGTCATGGTATCCTCTTGAACTCAATCACCCACACCCACGGATTTGACTCCCACGAGTATCCGCGTTTGGCATTGATGGAATCCCAAAGGTCACGGAATCTATCACGATTGCACAGATGCTCATGCCCACTGCAATGCGTGCAGTATGGCGGTAATGCGTACTGGCAATTTTCAATTCCCTCAGCCATGATGTCTGAATCGGAGATCTCCTGCACCCGCTCCACCCTGACTTTGACAATTTCCAGCGTGAGCCGGCTTGCCCAGCGTGGCATGAAGATTGAGGGTTGCCAGGGCAAAGGCGACTTATCAGCTGACCAGATGTAATTACCTTCTTCGTCTTGTTCACAGTTGCTCTTTTTCAGGTATTTCTCGGCATTCCAATTAACTCTTTCAAACCATTCCTCATAGTTGGGGGCAAATTCTCCGCTGCGGTTTTCTTCACATATTGCGCCGTCAGCTTTGTATTGAAAATCCATTGGCATACCTTCCCAGAAGGATGCAATTTTCCATGTTTCCCTTACCCACAACCTGTCACCTGGTTGACCGTAGGGACAATGAAGCGGATAAGTTTTGTCTTCCCAGCAACCATCACCCCTTCTTGCCTGAAGCACAATGCCGCTTGCAGGAACATCGGTGCAATAATTACCCACTTCAAGACCTGACCAGCCAAAGTTCAATCCGGGTTCTCTGGCTTTGAATTTAGCAATTCTCCTGGTCTGAGTTTTCCTGCCTTCCAGGATCGCCTTCACCATTTCGCCACTGAATAAGATCGGTCGCTCGGTCATTTTTCCTCCGGGAACTCATTCCATATTTGACCATCCAATATCCTGCCAGCCGTCTGTTTGCCAACTCTTCCCATTCTCAAGCCATTCGAGACAATAGAATGCGATACATTGGCTTCAAAATCTACAGGTGCCCATTCTCCCCATTGCTTGAAAAGGAAAGGTACACCCGCGCTCACGCATTGATCCCGCAGTGACCTTGCCCAGCTCGGATGCATCGGTCGTGCACCCGGACCGCTCTCCCCGCCGCAGATTATCCAATCAAGATAATTACCCAGTGTCAAACCGCCTTTTGAATGAGTGAGACAAAGGTAATGCCCGAGATCCACCGCCCCAAGCATCGGCTCAACAGACACAAACCTCAGCGCAGCTGGCGTCTGCAATAACAGCGGGGTCCTTTCCTCGGCCGTCTTTTGATCCTCAACACTCACTCCCAGCCAGATATTGTCAAATACTCTTGACATGCAACCGGTCAGCATTTGATCGACCCATTTCTGCATCCGATCCGGTCTCTTGGTGAGGATCATAAACGTGTGCCTGGTGGAGAGAAACATTGCTTCCCAAACGTGCTCTATGAACTCATCCGGTACATCCTCGTGGAAGAGATCGCTCATCGAATTCACGAACACCCGCGCCGGAGCCTTCCACTTTTCCGGATCACTCAATCTCTCCGGATGCAGCTGCACCTCACTGAAAGGTTTGCCCTGGTAAAACCGGTCATACATCCGCTTGGCATAACAATGTGCGCAGCCCGCGCTTACCGGCGTGCATCCAACAACCGGATTCCACACCCGATCTGCCCATTCAATTTTCGTTTTACCGCTCATGCTCCCTCCCGCTCTCTCTTTGCTCTTGCCCTGGCCGCTGTTTTTGAATCACAAGGTTCACATCCTGGCTTATTGTGTAATTGGGTAAAAAACATAACCGAATCCTCAACGTACAGGGGAGATCCGCTCACCCTTACAGCATCCCCACATGCGCAGTACATTCTGACGGTCATAGAATTGATGAACGCGGTGTCCATCTGAACTGATTTTGTATCTTCTGAGCTTAATCCTCTTCCAGCCATTTTTTTCTCCTTTTTCGTTTCTACAGAAACAGGGATTATTTCCCTATCTCAACAACCTGACCATCAATAAACTCACTCTCACCTGGTGGAAGTAAGTTGCTCATCATGGCCGTTTCACTCCATAGTTGCGAAATGGTTTGATCACCTTTTGCAAGCATGAATGGCATGAGCGGAGCGTATCCAGGGGAAAGACGCTGTTGAAACCACATCCCGTCAAAGGCAATTTTCATCATGTACAAGGCCATTTTCAGGCTTTTCTCTTTGTTGTTGTATTTCCTCACCGGCAAGGCGGCGATATCAATCCGACCAGGTACAAGACCGCCGTTCGGGGTTTCAAGGCTGTAATGGATCCTGAATCCTTCCCGCTCAACGGCCCCGATTTGGAATAATCCTTTTTGGAAACCGGTAACCATCCCGCCCAACCGGCTGATAGATGCCGCGACTTCGGATTTCAAGGTTTCCAAAGATTTTGATGTCGCCTGACCCTGCCAGCCCGACTCGCTGTTTGTGTCCTCGTAACAAGGAACTGAGACATCATTTTTTGGTTGTTCAGGAATAAAGCTGGTCATTTCGTTATCCTTTCCTCAATGGCAGCAATCTCTTTCCAGATCCGGTCTTTGTTGGTCACGTACCAGGCATGGCCGTGACGTCCTACAATTCGCATTCTCAGGATTTTTAAGGCTTCATCGTGTCCGACAGCCTTGAAATTCGCGCCATAATCCTTGAATAGTTCTCTTGGTAGGGTGGATATTTTTGTGATCATTTTCTCCTCTTTACTGATACTGATTCGTCTGCTTTTCCAACTCACCAAATTGAGGGAAGTTAGCGCGCCTGACAAGCTTCAAAGTCTCGCTGCTGTCGCCTTCCCTGAATTTACCAAACGATAGATTGACAATATTCTTACCTTTGTTCTCCCTGGATTCATCTTTGGTGATAAACACAGCCACGTCCGGGTCATATCCTGTTTTTGTGTCACCGGATAATGCTTCCATGCCTGGGTTGTCGCTGTATCCCGCCTTATTCATGGTGTGGATCAAAATTCCCGCGACATTCAGATCCATGCAGGTGTCGTGTAAAGCGGAGCCCATAATCCCTATGCGCTCAAATTCCTTGCCACCTGGATGCTTGTCTTTCATCTTGCCCAAATAATCCACCAGAAACCAGTCAATGCAATGTTCCTGCTTTAGCCTGGTGATTTCAGACCGTAATGAGGCAGTGGTCCAACTGGTGGAATTCGAGATAAAAATAGGCAGCTTTTCCATCGTTGCGATTGCGTTTCCTATTGCGATCATTTGGTTGTCATTCACGTACCCTGACTTCATACTCCGAGCTTCTACCTGGGATTCATTCGATAATGCCCTGCGGAGGGTGTTAATCATCGACATTTCTAATTCAAAGATAACGCCCGGATGCCCCGCCTTCGCCATGTTGAACGCAATCTGTACAGACAATAAGGACTTCCCTAATCCAGGTTCACCCGAAATCATGAAGGTCTCCTGGCGTTGTATACCCCCCGTGATCCTATCCAGTCCTGCAATTCCAGTTGATAATCCAAATATCGCTTTTGGATCGTCACGTCTTTTTTGAATATCATCCCATAATGCGCCTAAGCCAATCCCCAACGGCTCCGTTTTATTTTCCGTTTTCAGAGATTTAAGAACGGTTGAAATGTGATTAGGTACAACCGTGTCAATATCAACCTGGTTATCGTATGCAGACTTCGCTAAACTTGTCGCCGCCTGAATGAGTAACCGCCTCTTGGAATAATCCTGCACAATCTTGGCATAATGCTCACCGTGCAAACTGGAAGGGGTATTAGTAACCAATCCGATCAAATACCCTTGTCCGCCTATCTCAGTTAATTTACCGTCCGCGTCTAATTGCTTCGACAGGGTAAGGAAGTCGATTTCAATATGATTTCGAAACATTGTCTCAATCGCACCCCATATCCACTTATTGCGAATAACGTAAAAATCCTCGGACGTGACAAAGGGAGCAATCTCCCTGTATGATTCCGGGTTGACCAAAACACTGCCAATTACCGCGTCCTCGGCATCCCTGGAATATGGTTGTTGGTTGACGTTGATTTCAGACATTGAGATACCTGCATATCACTGAGATTATGTAATCGTATTCGCTGCCCTCAGCGTCAATTTCCATCAGGCATAATCGTTTTGCGGATTCGTAAGTCTGCCAGTCGTTACCTTTTGACTTGTATCCGTTACTCGTTAGTATTTCGATAACCCGCGCTTCAATGTCCATTATTTTTTTCTTTCCCTATCACACCATCAAAGGTTGAAATTACAGAATTTGGTGTGTGAAAATTAAGCGGTATCTTTTTCATTTCAGCGATTGCGTATTCCAGTAGACTCTCAGCCTCGCCTATGTCGTTGTCCACCTGGAATAGCATGTGCCGGACCGGTTTGTACCAAAGGGTTTGATTCTTTGCGTACTCCGTCGGCATCATCTTTATTCCGGTGATCTCGGTAAACTTGTTAATCATTCGATCTTCAAGTTCATTGTTCTTGGAAGGTTTGGGTTCTTCTTTTGAAGGAGCATTCTTGCCGGATGGTTTTTCCGGCGTATTATCTTTACTTAACTTACCTTTACTTAACTTAACCCGTTTTTTTCCGTCAACTATCCGACAACTATCCGGATTAAATCCGGGTATTATTGATGCTGGCTCGCGGTCTTTTCGTAGTCCAGTTTGGTGTTTTTCAAAGTTTACGAGCTGAATATATCTATCGTTTTCGTCCTCGTAATAAATAATTAATCCTGCGTTTTGCCATGAAATTGCGAGGTTTTCCATAAACTCTATTGAAATGTTGCCATTTTGTCTCGGGAAAACAAGCGACTTTAATACGGCGGGATCTCCGTTTACTCTTCCTTCGCGGTCAGCATGAGGTATCAGCCACGAAAACCCTAACATTGACCAGGGGTCTTTGAGGTCATTTACCCTTTTATCAATCGTGATCTGCTTACTCAAAAATCTACCTTTAGCCATACACAACCTCTTTAACGCCAGAAGTCCACCCCACGCGCTTACGATTTCTTGTCACAGCAACCTATCCTGTCCTGGAAGTGGGCGCAAGGCTTCACGACCGTATAAGCGTTCTATTTTTCTTCCCATTGCCGCGGTCTTTTCTAACAACGCCATTGCCCTGTTGTGCTCGGAGTGATAAAACGATACCGCAGGTATTGGGTCGTTGTCGGCTGTCCATACTCCGCCGGTTCCAACGTCTGTAAGAATTAGTAGGTTGCCTTTATCGACGGTATTGATCTCGTGGATTACAGCTCGTAAACGCCTTCTGAATGTAGCTGTGAATTCACCGTATACCTGGGCGGTTAGGTCCTCAACCGAAATTCGATTCTGTTCTCCCTGGTGCCCACTGAGTGCATGTTTCACCGCGGCAATGTCTCTATCGCTTATTTGTGGAATGTTGGCCATGTGAAACCTCTTGCCGGTGTATATGCCCGCCGGCAGGCGGGTAGATTTATTTAAGATCTGGGTATTTCTCACCACAAAACGGGCAGAACGTAGCAAAAACATGTATCGGTTTTTTCTTTACAGCCAAGTCTCTCTTTTCGGTTAATACCTTTGCGTTGGGAATAGTGCCGTGAATTCCAAACGATTGAGAAATAACCATGTTGTGTCCGCCTTCTTTCAGTTGCGCATTCAGCTTGTCAATGCAATCGCACATACCAACACTCTCCTTTACTTACAATATTTGAATTTGTACTCGGCAACTGTAATACCCAGGCGCCGGGCACGAAGGAAAACAACGGCGTCGTGCTGAGACAGGTGCTTCACGGTCTCTTTTTCAGACCTGCTCAACAGCGGCGCGAAAAGACTGACTTGCTGTTTGCGGAGTTTCTTTATCCGTGACATCGATAGTTTTTTAGCCATTGGTCAACTCACAACAGGTACAGCGACAGATCCGAAGCGATTGTGATCGTGGGAACGTCAATTTTCTTGACACCGGGAATTTCGGTCGCTTCGGCCAACGCTTCAAAAGGCTTCTTATCAAGCACGGTTTTGAGAACTGTTTTTGCGTTCTCCGCACACCACTTGATAACATCCTGTTCGTCGTATTCAAGGAAGTGATTCACGCGAAGGGATAACCCCATCGGTAATAACATCTTGAATTCAGCGAACGCAGCGGCGCGTTGGTTTTTATCCATGCCCTCAATGGTTTCGGTGATCACACTGGCTTTGCTTGCTTTGATGGCAGTCGTAAGTTCGTCGACCTTCGCGGAGTATTCAGCCAGTGCATCCTTGGATTCAGCCAGGTTCTTGAAAGCGGGAGTTTCTTCAAGATTTTCTTGAAGTCTTTTCACCACTTCGGCTTGAATGGCTGCCAGCTTGCGCAAACTGGCTAATTCCTTTAATGCTTCCGATTGAATTACAGTAGGTTGATCCGTCATAGTTCCTCCATTTCATAGATTTTTTACTTGCAAGATGCCAGGATTTGAGAAGTGATCGCCTCCGGGCATAGTTCCTGAATTAGCAGAAGTTTGGGTATTACTCTAAGTAACTCGCATATTGCCTCCTCTCTTCGTGTCGATCTGATAGCCTATGCTGGTTACGGCTCCAGCTCCAGACGCTTTACCAGTAAATGAACTCTGGACGATTTACTCATAGGGTTTTATTTTGGCGGCTGAGATTTGAACTCAGTGAGCTTTTGGATTCCCATAACGGTTAGGTTTCCGTCTGCCTTGACTTACTCCATAGGGTATGAGACTTCCTGAGAGTCGCTCTTCTCGCGTATATGTGTGTTCCCACCCGGTCGGCTGGATCTTAAATTTGCCTTCCGTTTTCACACCGCCGCCAATATTTAATTTTCAAAGACCTAATGCCGCGTTTTTCTTCCCGGATTCCCAGGACACGGCGCTAAACCGGGCTACGTAAGTCCGCGTGGATTCGTTGACTTCAATCACTTCGCCCATAAGCACGGTGTCATAGAGGTTTCTTGATGCCTTAACCATTTCACCAACAAGGGGCAAGGCAATGTCACTTCTGACATAGATAGGCGGGGTGGTGATGCGGTGCCCGTCAATCTTTGGGGTCTTGGTGAAGTTGATCAGTCTCATGATTGGGGCTCGCTGTTGCAAAGGAATGTGGCAGCTCGCAAAACCGTGACTTCTTTCCGAAGGTCGTCAATCTGTTGCTTTTGCTCGTTGGCAATGGTGAGCACGTCAACAAGGATTTCCAGCACCGAAAAATCAACACTCGTTACCCTGTCAATATTGACTACACTAGGCGCTACTTCTGGCTCACCTGCATATTTCGCCATGAGTGCAATTACTTTCATTGTGGTTTGTTGAAGATCTGCCATGTGTCCTCCGCTCCTTGCCCTGGCCAGTCTCTAGGGAAACCAGCCAGGGCATAAAGGAGAAACGACCTATCCGCCGCTACCTTCAGCGGGTACGTCCAGGGTGGGCTGTCCTGCTCGTTCCAGTCTTTCACCTTCGGGAACTGCAAGCAGGATCTTGAGCGCTTCGAGTTTGTACTCACACTGTTGCTGAGTGGCTGCATCCAGGTGGTTTTCCTTGAGCATTTTCGAGATCCCGATTTTCTTCCCTTCGAGCTCTTTGTTGCTCAGGTTCCCGTAACGCTCACCTTCTTTTCCGGTAACGTCACAGGCTTGCTTATAGGTCATGACGTAGTTTTTATGTGTGCTGGTCTTGACTTCAACGGGTTTTACTTCAACCTGTTTTACGTCTGTGTATTCACCCTGGACAAAATCTTCCATGTCCTGGGTGAAGTAATCACTGGCATTGGTGGTGATCAATACCATTGCAACCAGGCTGCGTTTTTGCGCCATTTTGTCGATCGTGTTCACCTGGTCAGCGGGGTCATGGTTGGGGACTGCATACAACTTCCCGCCAATTTCCCACGCGTCCATTTCCCCGTTCTTGGTCTTTTTCTTGACCGAAACAGCGGTACCATTTGCAATTGCATCCTTAAACTGTTTCCAGTAAGCAGCAGGTTTGCCATATTTACCGCTAGTCTCGGCCTTGTCGATTGCGAACCCGAATTCTGATATCTTGCCATCGATGAATTCAAGGGTTGATTTATCGACATTAGCGGGGATCTCGGCTTCATTCATCCAACGATAGCGGTATTTCTTTTCCCAGGAATTGCAGGAACCAACACCCTCACCGACCAGTTCACCGTTCCTGAATCCCTGGCATTTGTATTCACGGAAAAAGAAAGGTTCCCCACCGTGATCCTTACCGGTCCAATCATTCACGGTTTCTTGAATGACAAAAACTGGACGAATACCAAAGAAGGTGCTCAGTTTCTCAGCGCCAGGCTTAAGCAAAGTTGGTTTATTGGTTCCAGGGATTTCTCCGAAGTCCTGGTCTTTCTTGAGAATCTTTGACACGAATTCAGCAAAGGCGTTGTACCGTGCCAGTGCCTGGCCAATGTCAGCAACCGGAGCTATAAAACTGTTGCCTTCTCTTACAGATAGTGAATTACCGTTTTCGTTCGTCATTTCTCCTCCAACTTTTGAACTAGGGTATAACGGGGACTTCTGCCCCCGGTGTTTCACTTATTACTGGCATTACCTTCCGTCCGCAAACTGCACAGCGTTCGCACGTGTCGTCGATGTGCTCACCACCAACAAGGCGGATACTGCCAGCCTCATAGCGATTGGGGTGATTCTCTTTCCAGCAGCGATAAAGTGAATGCTTGGCGTGCTCGAGTTCAATACATTGCCTGGCTGCACTTTCAATCTCAGCCTGTTCGCAATTGCACCTGGACACATGGAAAAGGTGATCCCATGCCCGGTCAAGCGCAACTGAAGCCTCAAGGAATGCCAGCTCTTCATCGCTTACCTGGTTATTCTTCTGATCTGTCATGTGCTTTCCTTTCCGCATCCAGCTTCTCTTTTGACACCAGGTAGATCTCTTGCCAGGTCATGACCTCAGGATCCGGATACTTAAGCGTCATTTCATCTATCCAGTCATTGAAGCTGTCCATGCCCATCAGCGTCTTCAATTCCTGATCAACCTTTTGCGTGAAGTATTTCCAGATTGGATTCTCAGGCTCGTTCATGATCAGGCTCATGAAACGGGCGTCTCTTGTCGCTTCCCGCTCTCTGTCGCTGAGCAATCGACCCTTTAGATCCCGCTTGCCCAACATCCAATGACTGAGGTTGTGCCGGTTATCGCGCATGGCCGCGTCCTCTTCGTGCATTCCTGGGCTTACGTTCCACCAACCACGTGATGGCGAGCAGGGGTACAAACAATATGAATCCGAATTCGATAACTCCCATTAGCTGACTCCTACTTCGTAGAGCATGCTTTTTGCCAGGTTGATCCGGCGCACGCGCTCAGATTCAAGCCACATCTGGTAGCGGTCAAGTAAATCCATGGCTTTGAGAGAAAACGCCAGGGCACCGGTCACAATCTCTGTGCCTTCGACCACTTCCAGGTCCTCATTCAAGGTCTCGGTCTTGTTGAGGCAGGACCAGTTGTGAGCTGGTTCAAAAATCAATTCAGTGGTTACTTTGAAGTCCTGGCTCATTGCTGCTCCTTCACAGATGCAGACATTTCCTCTGCTATCTTCGCGGCGGATTTGCCAACGCACTGAGCTGCGGATAATAGATTGGCGGCTTTGTGTGAGAGGTCATTGATCAACGCCAGGCGTCGGTAAATTTCAGCATCCGACAACCCGCCCCGAAGGATTTCAAACAAAAATTTCTGTTGATCTGCAAGGTGCATTTTCGCTTCGTCAACGATTCTGTTTGCAGCTTCTGGGATGGGTATTCGAGTATCTTTCACGGTTTTTTCCGGGTTGGTTTGGGGTGTGATGTCCAAGTCATTCCTATAATGTTGGCTACAAAGTTAGTCACGACCCAATTGAGGATCTGTGAGCACAACCTTTTCATCCTTGATGATTCCAACGATGGGCACAGCAACCGGATTCCTTGATGCCCATTCCCGGATAATGTGACGAAGGGCAGCAGAACGCCCAGGATTTGCCAGATCCTGGTTGTGTTGGTCGATGATTGAAAGGTCTGTTAAGCCGAGCACGAACGATGCGGTTTCATATTCTTTTGCCATATATCCTCTTTCAACAGTGTGTTTCTTACTAGAAACATAATAACAAATAAATTATGGATTGTCAATAGGTTTCAACATATTGGTTACCATAAGCAACGGATTTTATGACAAAATGTATCTTATGAGAAACGATTTTGGGAATTGGTTGAAGTTGGAGAGGGAGAAACGCGATTTAACACAGGCGGACCTGGCGAGGCTTGCATCAGTAAATCGAGCTGTAATCAACAAAATTGAGACTGGCACAAACCCGACACCTGAAACGCTTCGATCAATTGGAAAGGGATTAAAAATACCTCTGGAAAATATTTTCCGGGCAGCCGGAATATTGCCCGAGGTATCAAAAAGCAGCAGCCAAAAGGATGATTTGCTATATTTGTACGATCAACTAAAAAAAGAGGGACAGGAAGATCTGGTTACTTATGCTCGTTTTCTCCTGGAGAAGCAGGAGCGCGCTTGATCACCAGGGTAATTTCCCAGAAAAGAATCCGAACAGTAATAAATCTGGTAGTATCAAATTTGAATCTCATTGAGGCCCCATTTCAGGAATCGGCAAATAGTGTAGTAAGATTATAGAACAGTATTTCTAATAAAGCAACTTAAAAAAGGGAGGGTTTCAAATGAAAAACAAAATGCAATTACTGGTCGCGGTTTTAGTTCTTACCCTGGTTGTTTTGGCATGTGGTTCCAGCTCAGATCCCGGTGTCCAAGTCAATACCCCGGCGTCGGGTTCAGGAAATGATCAACCAGCTGCAGCTGCCACAGCGCAGCCAGGTACGGCTCGCAGTAATCCCGCTCCCGCGGGGTCAGAGGTGGTCATGGACGACATGGCGTTTCAGATACTGAGTATAGTCCGTCCAGCCGATACGGTTGTTGCATCCGGAAATATGCTCAACACCACACCTGAACCAACGCAAGAATATTTATTCATAGAGGTTCAGGTTACGTGTAAAAAATCAGCAGATGAAAAGTGCTCAATAAATCCGGTTTTTTCGATGAATGCCCTCGGCTCGAAAGGGGTAGAGTATGACCCAGAAATATTCCTTGCCGGAGTAGAAAAACTATTAGAAGCCACGGAATTTTATGGCGACGCCGTCATTACCGGGTACATTCCATTTATTGTGAGCAAAGATGAAACAGGTTTTGTCCTGGTGTACGATCCGATCCTGGGAGATAGATTCTACCTGGCAATTCCGGAGTAGATAAACTTTTAAATGCCCCTCTATTATCGTCATAAACAGGATGTGATCGCAATCCTGGTGCTTGCCGGGATTATTCTGGTTGTTATTGCGATCGGGATTATTATCGTAAAACTATTAGGTTATTGATCCATGAACTCCCAGCAACCTTTTTCTCCAGGCTCACAAGTTGTTGCCTATGTCCGGTACTCGGGCGGGGTGGAGCAGGGGCTCAAGGATAGATCCACCACGGAACAAACTCACGAGATACAACAGTTTTGCGATAAAAACGACCTGATCCTGTACCGGGTGTTCGAGGACGCCGGCATTTCCGGAACCTCCACAAAAGGGCGTGATGCCTTTTTCGAGATGATCAACTATCTCAAATCCCGACCAAAGCCAGATGTAGCGGGGGTGATCATTTGGTCATTATCCAGATTTGCCAGGGATCTCAACACTGCCCAGCTCTACAAGGCGGATCTGCGCCGGCTTGGGTACACCATCTTCAGCCTGACTGAACAATTTGAGGATAGCGCGACCGGAATCCTTTTTGAAACTCTCATTGACTGGAAGAACCAGATGTACAGCGAAGAGACAGGTGCCCATGTTGCCAGGTCATTACATGCAAATTTCGAACAGTTCAAGGTCCTGCCTGGATTGCCCCCACGCGGACTAATGCGAATACCAGTTGAATTACCACCCAAAAAAGATGGATCAAAACGGATCGGTCACCGTTGGGAATTGGACCCGGTCACGGCGCCCATGATCCAACGCGCTTTTCAGATGAAAGCGGATGGCGCTCATAATTTCGAGATCAAAAAAATATTGCCATTCTACAAAAGCGATGCCTCTCTTTTCGATCTATTCAAGCGCAGGATTTACTACGGCTCCATGACCTATGGCGGGATTACCATCGATGATTACTGCCAACCGGCCATAACCAAAACACTTTGGGACCAGGTGCAGGAGGTGTGTATGAAAGAGAAACGTCAAACCGCACGAGCTGGCAAGTTCTCCACAGCCAATATCCGCCTGTTATCCGGGTTGCTCATTTGCCCCCAGTGCTCCAGGAAGATGTTCGTCTGCAGGCGCACCACAAAAGGGAAGGAATATTCCAGTTACCGCTGCAGCTCATGCTCGGGTCAGACATATCCTTGTGGCAAGGTTGAAGACGCGGTTATGGCTCAGGTCCAGAGTGAGATCCTGATCGAAAAGAACATTGACATGATGATAGCTCTGTACCGGGAAGAATTGAACGCGACCAAGCCAAAACAGAAAGGTAAGGCGCCTGACTATTCCGCTCAACTTGTTACGGTAACGTCAAAAATTGAGAGAGTTGCCGAGGCAATCGCGGAGATGGGTGCCAATGAGCCGCTCCGGAAGAAACTGGAAGACTTGCAGATGCAGCAGCAACTTATCCGGGAAAAGCAGAGTGAGCACCTGGCATTCACAGCCACTGGCAATGAAGTGATCAGCAACGCCAAAGAGAATAGCCTCAGCATCATGGACATAATTAAAGACAAAAACGCGCCGCTCGATATTCAGAGGGACGCGCTGATGCTGTTTATCAAAGAAATCGTGCCTACCAGTAAGACAAGTGCTTTGATTCGTTACCATCTACCCGAAGGCAATCTGCCTACCCAGGATTACCCGGCTGGCGGTGGTGGTTGTGCGTCGAACAGTGTGCCTCCACATAGACGCGGTCAATACGCTCAACTTATCACAGAATCGCTGGTTACCTGGTGATTTTCAAGATTCCGAGATTTTGAAACTATAGCTTGCTACGATGCCCGATTATGCCAAAAAACAGCATAGAATTTCGTTTCTACTCATTATTATGGGTATTTGGTCGTGTAAAACGTACCTGATTTTTTCACAGAGTAATTTCCAGCTTATTACACTATTCCAGTTAATGGTATAGTGGAAATCCAATGCCCCTTAATACCGAACTTCCCCCGACATACGCAATTATCAAAGTAAAGAAATTCACCCTGAAAGATGGGAAGATTGATACCGTTTCTGTAGAAACGTCTTATTCCCTACTGTCAATTACCCACAAGATGCTGCTTACCAGAGACGACCTGGTTTCTTTTCTTAGATCCGGGGAGCAGGTGAGTTATCTGGGAACTCCATGGATTTTGGAAGATGATGGTCTAATACTTCCAGTCGAAAAGATGATCACTTAATTAAACCGGTCTTGATGAAAAGAATAATCAAGGCAATAAACTGGGCAACGAATTGGGTGATAAACACCAACGCAACCGCCCAGAATCTGGCATCAGTTGTCGCTTTCTTTGCCTTAACTTCTTTTTGGATTTCCTTATTTTCTTCTTCTGCTTTTTTGTTTATTTCCTTGTATTCTTTTTCGTCTTCGTCCTCATTGCAGTGCCTGTTCTCAATTTCCGTAACCCGGTCCAGCAGCCCTTTTTTACCATTCCCCATCACAGCTTTTTCCAAACCCATTACGGTTTTTTCGATCACTGCTACGCTGGTTGCAATCTTTACGATCATCTCGGTGTTAGTTGCCATAAATCACCTCAGTGCAAATCGGGATGCGCAAGCCACAGCTTGCCAAGCTTTTCTGATTCAGTTAATTCAACAGGTGGAACTACAGGAATGAGACTGAATGCAACCATCCGCAGCACCTTTTCATACCGCGATTTGAGATCCACAACTGCTCCATCCCAGGTATCCATAATGACATAGCCATTGGAATTCTTGCCATTAATGACTACCCAGTGTGGCTCCAGGGAAGTGGTAGACGGGTTGTGATCCACCTGTGCAAGTACCGGTCTCCCACTCAGTAAAACTGCGTCGATCCTGGCTTCAGTTACCAGCGCCGTGTCCTTGATAAAGTTATCCCAATCGACCACAATATTCGGGTTGATTTTTGTTACAGCGTCCCACACGATAAGAGCGCCCTCAAACCCGCCATTGTTTTTTAAGTCCTGGTTAAGCTTCCCGGGATTTGGAACGCGCCCGGTAAGGAATGCGATCACTGCATCGACACCAGAAACTGCGCAGCCGTCACTGCCGATTGTGAGTTCTGAATTACCCAGTTGATCATTATTCCACCTGTCGTCATTCTGACTGGATGATGGAACCGCCAGCACCGGGATTATCACTGTCGGGGGGGGTTCAACAATCGGAGGATCAATTCTCTGCATGTAAGTTGCATACACCCACTGCCCGTCACCAATCCGGTACCAGCCATTACTGATCTCATAGACCAATCTTTTTTCACCGTTCATCAGGTATCCAAAAACTGCTGCACTTCCATTTGGTAGTTTCCGGATAGTCAGACTTTTGGCAGCGGTACACTGTGCCCAGAATCCATCAGTTACCGGAGGAGCTGGCGGTTCTGGGATGGTGGCACCACCTTTGAGTAACTCAAATTCCTCTTTAGACTCCATCCAGATGTTCAGGTCCAGCGCTTTTGACTCCATACCATAAAGAACGCCGTCCCCGGATCCGTTATCATCAACGTCACCATCACTTGTGTACTGCCACATTAGGATTTTTCCTGTCCAACCCTTTGCCCTCACTGCATCTTCAACAGATTCAAGGGAGCGTTCTACCCACTGCCAGTCTACAACCATCATTTCGTTGTACCAGGCAACCCATAACGGGCGGTTCCTGAACCATGCACCAAACCACTCCAGTAGCCCAAGAGAACAGTAAATACCATTCGTTTTGCCATTGAGCGCGTCCATCCGTTCAAGGAATGCCCTGGCTATCTTTTGTGCCCTGGTTGCATAATTCGTAATCGGTGCGGCTGTAGCGGATGTCGCATTCTCAATATCCAGGAATACATAATTGTCGCTGTCTCCCTTGATTTTGTTCCAGCAATTATCCGCCTGAGCCTTGCCCCACGCCTCATCGGTCATGCCATAAGCAGAAGATCCAGCGTTATAGTTTGAGTAGTAATCCATATACCAGTAAGCAATTCTGAAAACGTGTGGCTTGGCATTAATCCAATTCGCTGAAAACTTTGGGTCAATCGTCATTCCCGCCCCGACTTTAATTACTGCAAAGTAAGGGTGCATATTCATTGCCTCACCCCACCGAATACTACCCTGGTGTTGAGAAACATCAATGCCTTTTATTGGAAAATTACCAAATTTTAGTCCCATTTTTTACCTCTTTTATAGATAATGAATAATTTGTCCTGCAATCTCACTCATCTCACTCAAAATATAGTCAAATGTAAGTTTAGGTCTATTTTCAGCAGTGACATTGTCTGAACTGCTATATCTGTTGAAATTTGTTGTTTCAACGGTATGTCTCAAAACCATTCCATAGTTTTGTGTGTCAATCCATTTTTGAACAATACTGGCAGGGATATCTATATCGTACGAACCCGTCCCTGTTATTGCCACACTTCCAAGAACAGCGGAAAGATAATCGTTTCCATCAGACCCCGCTCCCCCAGTTGTCCAGTCGCTTCCAGTTTTCCAAATATTCCATGTTGCCTGTCCTTCTACCCAATCCAGCAAACACTCGTATAGGGCTAATGTTCTTGCAACACTGTATTGCTCACAATAAATCGTAATCTTTGGTGAACCTACCACAGTAATGCCGGGTTCGGGCGGGTTTTCTCCTTTTGATAAATCGAATTTTAGTAGCCCTCGAAGAGGCAGGCTACTTCCAATAAATAGTCCAACGGGTATATTGACAAGAGTTCCATAATTGGTAGTGGGAGTATCTTGATTTATATAAGTATCAATCCCATCTGCTTCTGCTGGTTGTGAGGTGTAGGTTATCATTTACTGAGGACTCCACTTAAAGAGAATGTACAACCCTTTGGCAGCAGTTGTGTGAATTGCGTCAATATCCACCGCAATGATATCGTTCGTCACGACGTCGTCTTTTGTGGTGTCAATCACCGCCGGGGTTGCTGCTGTAAGGGTAGATGTCTCAGTCGAGTCAAACGTCATCTTGGTAGACAGCATATCAACTGCATCAGTCTTATTACGAACCTGCACATCCATTGTTCCTGTAACGCCCGCCGTATTCACCCATCCGGTTACCCCGGTCAGATTGTGATTGTTCAATCTCGCGGGAATCGGGAACTCAATAACTCCGTCTGCGATCGCACAACTAGACAGTGGAGCCACTATTATTACAGTGAATTCGATATCGCCGATGCCAAGTGTAGCTTTGATATTCGCCCATGACAGACTTTTCCAAGCACTCGCTACCGAGTCCCATAGGTTTATCACATCAGCATCAACCGGGGTGGTTTTTGCATCATGACCTTCCACGTTTACGGCGTCGTCAACCGCGTCTAGTCCATCTTCGATATTATTCATCCTTGCAGCAGTTAAAGAAGTTCCTGCCTCAGCCACTTCTGTTGCAAGTTCTATTTTTACGTCTGAATGAATTGGTGTGTCATCTCCTTCATTGACGTTATATAAAGGATCCTCGACTAAAATTTCATCGGCCCACACAGGATCGTTTTTTGTAAATAATTTTGCCATCAGTTATCCTTCCTTTTGCGGGCATTCGAAAAGATCCAGCCCTAAAATTCCTTTATCACGTTCGATAGCTTCCAACCGCAACTGAACTTCTTTTCTGAAATTGCCGTTCAGCCTAAGAGACGGATGTTCTTCAAGCAGTTTGTTCAGCGAATCCAACCCGGCACATTGCGCATACAGGTCCTCTTGGTAGTAGTTAATTGTCGGAGTTGGTAATAACAGCGGTTCAACCTGCACTTGGTCCGGAAGCGGCGGTATAAACAAAACGGATGCTGCTAATACTACACAAAAGACTAAAGTAACTATGGCGGGCATTTTCATCATTCTCCTATCGACATCCATACAACATCAACCACAAATGTTACCGTACCTGTAAATAGTGGAAACAAACTCAATCCGGTTTTAGATGGCTGTGTTGCAATACCAAGACCCCCTGGGCTCCCGCTTATCACTAAAAGTGGAGAGGCAAGCGCAACCGGTTTGTTGGTATAAGCAGATGGAAATGTAATAGACACCGAACTTCCGGAGCCGGAAGTAACAGATAACCTTGCCACGCCTACATAAATTTTGGGTGACGAGACAGCATAATCAGTAGTACCCTGTGTATTCCAATCCGTTGCACTGCCTCCCTGTCTACTAGTAACAAGCCCGCCCCATTCAGGCGCGTCAGCTCCAGAATTCATTTTTAATATTTGGCCGGCTGCACCTTTTGTTAATCTCGCTAATACTCCAGCAGCAGATGCATAAAATAGATCACCAGCTGCTTGATCCGTCACTATCGCTTGCCTAGCCGTCTCAGTGGCTAATTTTAGTGCGTCTGCAATCGATACAACCTTAACTTTATTTATATCGAGAGGCTCGCTAGCGTCATAAATCAATAGATAATCGCCAACTGCTGTAGCTGTTAGAGTGGTGTCCCCACTTGCGATCAGTTCACTGAATTTTCTAATAACCATAATTCACCTCAATATGCTCTAAATCCATTATTCCTGATCAAGTCCGCGCCACTTATCGCTATTCCGGTTCTTGCGCGTCTCACTGGATGCTCGACTGGCGGTATATAAACCGGTTCGATCCCTCGAATATCCGTAACCTGTAAATATCCACCTATCAAATTCATTTCCATTTTCTGAACAAATCCCAACACTGTCTTGTTGTAGACCGTGTTGGATGAAACTATATCCAATGGTTTGACCGTTGACGGTAATAGCGTAAAAGTCTGCTTGTATCGTTGGCGATAATAATCCCTTACCCGGTCCAACACGGTCTGAGCATATGCCTCGCTCACCATCGTGGCTTCTGAAATTATCAGGGCGTTTTTATTGGCATATTCTGTGAGACCTGTTTCGAAAAATAAAAATGACCTTTTACTGTCAATCCACGGATAACCGGTTATTGTGACCTGCCCCGCCTCCTGCATGACGAGCCTTAACGAGTTGGGGGAATCGAACGTGTATTCCCCGGATACTTCAAGTTCTGCATCGTCTTCAAAAGCAAATATTGCATCGTCTTCAAACCCTAAAACAATTGGAGTAAACCCCGGACCGTCAACAACAATATCATAATAAGGCTGATCGAAAATTATCTTGTGTTGGCCTGCTTCCAGATATTTATCGAATATTGTCCGTATTTCGGTGCCAACAGTGTAGTTATGCGAGACCAGTTCAATGCTCGTAACTACTTTCAACAGTTCAATAGGTTGACTGCTTAGTTTTTGGGGATCGCTAACTCGCATATCGAATGTTCTATACGGTAGGTTTATCGGTGTAATAATAACCTTATCGCTCCTCGAACACGACGCCACGGCCCCTGCCGCAAAGCATATTTGCTGCAGAGCGCTACGAAAATCTCCCGGCGGGATCCAGCCCTGGATTGTCACGTCTTTGATGGAATCGTCGACAGAAAAAACAATGCCCTTAGACAGTAAAACCTGATTTAGCACTATCAATAAAGAAGTGGGCACAGACCAAAAACCGCCGTCGTAATCTGTCTTTGACATGGCTCCTATTGCGTCAAAAGCCCTAAACTCTAAAGTGTAATCATTCGTGTTTACAAATGTATCCAGATAAAACTTGCCTAAGTAATAAGAGACACCGTCTATGCTCTCGTAGCAGTCAACTGGCAGTCGCTCAGACAAAACGCAGTCGCTTGAAAATACAGATAAGGCCGGATCGGAGTTATATACCTTTACTTCTAGAACATTGTAGGGCAACTCAATACTGATAGGGTTTACTTCTTCCACCAGGGACGCTGAAATTACGTCCTCACCAGAAAAGGTGTAAGACGTTGATCCTACAATTAAAACTATCCTCGGATTAGTTATGCTCATGTGGCCTTTGGAGACTGCGCAATAAAATTGACCGTAATACTAGCCCAGTCAGTTGTTAATGACTTCCATTTTCTTAGCTGTCGTTTTACACTCGAAAAATAAGCAATAAAAGTAAATGGCACGCCATCTGAGTCAGGCACCGTAACTGTATGGAATTCCACTGCCTCTGTAAGCTTTGCCCAAAACAGCGGGTATGCTGTTTTTTCGGATGCGGTCATTGGTCTGCCAATTTTTAGTTGTTGATTATGATATGTACCAATCAACTCCCGATGCAATACGCCATCTGCGGTCCGCTCTGCGAATTTATCCAGAAAATCACATGATTCTGAAAGTTCAATAATCGGTACGTCGAATTCAGTCCCGTCTATGGTAATCATTTTGCATACCTCCAAACGAATCCGCCAGCGGCTTTCTTTTTGCCCGTGCGACACGCGGAAATTACTTTCCAATTAGTTCCTGTTGCTAGTCCCGCTTTTTTGGCACTGTCAAATGTGGCAATATAGACACCATCTTTTGTGAATTGTGATACGGGTTTTTCCCTCAGAAACGCAAGTATCGTTTTGTGTGATTGAGAAACGTTATAAGCTTTGTTTCTCGCCGGATCTATGTCTTTATTGCCCTGGTCGGCATAACGCCATTGATATCCGCACGCCAATCTTCTTTTTCCCTTGCAACAATCAGAGATGTGAGAAGCCCTCCCCGTAGCTAACATAACGGCGTTTTGGCTTGGAAACGTTTGAATATATACTCCGCTTTCAGTATATTGATTGACGGGTTCGCTATTCCCTAGCGATATTCTCTGTTTGGTTGTGTCGCTTCGACGCGTACCATAGAAATTATGCTTTTCGCCCCGTTTCGAAAGACTCATTTTTGATTTAGTTTCGTCCGAGACTACCTTGTTGGCGTTTCCACCAAGCTCTAAGTTGTATCCGTTGGGTTTTAATGAGTTATATTCTGCAATATATTTGATTTCTAGCATATTTAATTGATCAATTTGACATACTTCTATAATTTCAAAAGAGAAGTTTTCTACACCATACTTATCAATGGCGTTATGAATAAAATAATTATGCTGTTTGCGTTCCCCACTTTTGTGTTCCTTAAAACGTAAATTAATACGCCGGCTCTGTCCTATATAGACCATTCCGTTGATAGTATTCGTAATTTTATAAATACCGCAATTGGGGGATTGTGTTACAATTTCGTCCATCAGAACACCTCCGCGTGTTTTGGTCACGTACCCGGATGTTTGCGCATCGCGGGTACACTTATTGATAGAGAAATTATACCACAAGGCGGTCATGATGTAGCGCCTCCAATAATTAAACTTGCACCAATTCTGTCGTTTTCCCGGATTATTTCAGGCCTCAAGACCCTGATCAATTCCGACATGGATCCGGCAAAGTTGATTGTGACGTTTTGATTATTCTGGTTTGCCGATAATCTTTCGTCAATAATTTCGCGCAATAATCCCTCTGGGGTTTCAATATTGCGTTGAGACTTCTGATCCCCAAGCACTGCCAGGAACTTTGAATTCGGAGGTATTACCGCGCCTTTTGCCAGGAGCGGGATCTGAGGAGCTGTAACAGTTGAAATTGGTTTCCATCCCGGGAAAACCGATCCCGCTGAGTTCGCGGCACCGATCAGGTTATTGAGTCCGCTTACCGCGCCCCTCAGCATGCCATTGAGCAGGCCGATAAGCCCATTGATGATCCCCTTCACGAAATTTTTTATACCCGTGAATATGGTCTCGAATTTCGTTTTTACCCAATCCAGTGCAGTTTTGAATGCGTCTTTGATTGGATTCGTAACATGTTCTGTGAACCATGCCTTGACCTTGCCCCATATTTCTATAACCTTAGTCCAGGCATCGCCGGCTTTGGTCTTGATAGAATTCCAGGTTTCGGTAAAGAAGTTTTTAATTGGATCGGTGACATTCGTTTTGAACCACTCCTTGACCTTGCCCCAAATCTCAATTATTTTTTGCCAGGCTACAATTGCGAAGACTTTTATTTTCTCCCAAAGGTCCGAAAAGAATTGCTTTACATCGATCCATGCCTGTTTGATCCAGGCACCAGCGTCTGCCACTGCCTGCTTGATCCAGTTCCAGGTATCGATCGCAGCTTGCTTTATCCAATTCCAGACATTTGTAATAGTATTTCCGGCTGCAACCACGACTGAAAGGATCCAGTTCCAGGTATCGATCGCAGCTTGCTTTATCCAATTCCAGACATTTGTAATAGTATTTCCGGCTGCAACCACGACTGAAAGGATCCAGTTCCATGCAATTTCTGCATAATACTTGATATCGAACCAGAGATTATCAAAAAACAGATCAATTTCATGGATCCAACCCTTTATTTTTTCAACCGTTTCAAGAATCTTTGGGTCGATATCCACAGCCTGCATGACTATGTTTCCACCAGCTCCACCGCCCCCGCCTGATTCTTCCTGAGGTTCTTCCATCTGCAGCACATTCAATTGATCAAATGCTGCCAGGGCACCTTTAGCTGCTTTGGTCATTTTCTCGGTATTTTTCGCTGCTTGTCCCGTAGCATTGGCTGTCCCTTGCGCACTCCCGGAAACATACTGCATTACCTGTTTTTGACCAGTGAGAGCTGCAATGAACATCGACACGTAATTTATGGCTTTTACCAGCCAGTTGATCACGGTCATAAGCGCGGGTGCAATTGCAGTGAGTATTGTCGTGCCCAAAGCCATCATTGACCCCTTAAGGGTATCGAAGGCAGTCTTTAGTTCCAATACCTTGCTGCGATATGCTGAGGTCACATCCAATGACTTATAAAGGGTATTAGTGAATTTTTGAGCCCATGCGAAAATTGCAATTCCAGCGAGGACAAGGATTGCAACAATTGCGGCGATTGCGAGCGCAATTCCAACCACTGCCACAACAACGGCGGCGGCTGTGGCGACAACGGTTCCTAAAGCCATTGCTGCCCCCGCTGCACCAGTAATTATTTTCCCAAACAGTGCCTTCATCGCAGGAGACAATTTGCTGGAATATTGAACCGCTGTAAGCATTTTTGCGCCTATTTTTGCCACGCCGGTAATATAGGAATCGTAAGTTTTTATCAGGCTTTTTTGTACTCCAGCCATTGACTTGTTTATTCTTGCCAAGCCTCGATTAAATCCACCGGAATCTATGCTCGTATCGAAGCGGATGCTTCCGTCATAAGCGCTCATGCTTGCCTGCCTTCCAATGCCTGGTCAAATATTTCGTCCATTTCGATCTGCTCAGGCGTGCGCGTGTCGGACTGACCAATCTCAAAAATATGCCCCAGCTCACGCGCAAAGTCGTAATCTTCCTTACTGCCTTTTCCACTGAAAATGCGTTTTCTCAACGCCGTAAGATTGCAGAAGAATGTCTCACTGCCCAGATCCATGAACAGGGCAATAAATTTCCACCAGTGCATATCCTTTTCCTTGTCCAGGTCGATTCCATGGGTTTGTTTGAAAGCGGCGAAAATATAGTTCGCATCCTTAGCCCATGAGAATAATCGCTCAGGTTTTTCGTCAGATTTCTCACCGTCACCTTCAACCGCCCCATCCAGAAACTTGATCGCCATTTCCATGGCTTTTTCAGTGTTATCTGGTTTTACCGGGTACATGACCTGCAGCAGGATCATTTGCTTTTCTAAACCAGTCAGCTCTTCATCCTCAAATGCCATAACAACTTTCAGGCAATCCCGAAAGTTCGTATTAACGGCATATTCCCTGCCTTCAACTTCAACTGCATCCGGCAAGATATCGGTGAGGATGCTCACTAGCGAATTACCCTTCCGTGTTTTTTGGAGATGTACCGGTTCGTTTTTTCAGAACGTGCTTGCTGGATAAAGGGTGTAATACCCTCGAAGAACTGCCCGATCATTTCAAAGTCAAGAGAATCTCGGAACACGGTCTTGCTGGTTCCGACTCCGAATAATTCATCGATCTTTTCGAAGATGAATTCGCAAACTTCCCTGGCAAAAGCAATGCCATTTGCAAATTGAACAGGAACCCCTTCTGCATCAACCAGCTCGTTTGCCTTATCCAACTCAACCGCCTTAGCTTCATATTCTTTCGTCTTTTCCTGGAACTCCTGATAGACCGCATAGAAGCGTTCTGCAAAGGCCACATCAGCGGGATTGAAAGAGATCTCACCCGTGACATTGCCTTCATCGTCCTTGATCGCGATCCGTTTAATACCAGACTTGAGTACAAGTTCGTCCATGTGTTATTCCTTTCAAAAACCCGACCCTTGCGAGCCGGGTTTCAAATTATGAAGCCGCTCTGGTTATGTCGATGTTGTAGACCACGGTTTCATCACCAACCACAACTTCAATGGTCAGGTGATTCACCCCAACTTCCAGAGCTGCGGGATCTCCCTGGGCAACCTCGATACTGTCGCCATCATATTGAGTGATGGTTGCGCCTGCCAGTGTTGAGTCCATAGTCACGGTATCAGTTGCGTTCGACACGGAGCCTGCGTACCAAAGCCAGGACTTATCTGTGGCGAAGAGAGGAGTGAGGGTTACTGACCCGATCACCATAGTCGTGAGGACTGCATCAACCGGCGTTTCCACAAATTCAGCGGTCGGGGTTGGATTGAACCCGCCATAAACAGGGTCACCGATGAAGTTGATCGTGTAATTGATCTCTGCCGGCTTTCCGCCGTCACCACCAAAATCATCCACCTGGATACTCACACGCTGTTTTTCAGCATAGTAGAATCCGAGCGCAGCACCCTCGTAAACATGGACCGTAACCAGCTCAGCTTCTGCAGCATCCAGAATGTCCCGAGCCGTGCGCATGGCATTGATGAAATCAAAAACCGCATCACCCTTTTTTGCCACTTGTTTGATCGGGAGCGTGGGGGCATAGGAATCGACTGAAACTCTGGCATTGTCTTCAGTGATGATCGTCTCTTTTGTAGTCTCTGGGTTCATTTCTGTCTTGGCAGAAGCGATACCAGTACCCATCAAGGACCATGTTGGCGATAGCAATGTGCCAGTATTCAGGAAATGTCTTTCCTGACTTCTCTTGATTGTTACTACCATGTCACCTCCTATGAGGCTGTAAAGGCAAGTGTTGAGGCGTTGAAGGTTCCGGCGGCGGGATCGCCAATGTAATTGATGGTGTATTCGATTTCAATGGGTTTTCCACCATCTCCACCGAATGTATCGATCTGGATGCTTACCGTCTGCTTGCGAGCAGGATATGCAGTGGGTCCGCCGGTTTCATACGCGTCGACTTCAAGGATGTCAGTTTCCGCATCCTCATTGACCGCACGCGCTTTTCGCAGGGCATCAATGAACTCAAAAATTGCGTCGGCGTTCTTTGCGATCTGTTTGATCGGGAGCGTTGGGGCGTAGCTGTCAACAGACACCCGGGCGTTATCCTCGGTGATGTCGGTTTGTTTGGTGGTTTCCGGATTCATTTCCAGCTTTGCGCTGGCCACACCTGACCCCATGCGCACATAAGTTGCCGTGCTGGAGGGTGTGGTATTCATGAAGTACCGTACAAGTGAAGTCTTAATTGTGTCGACCATTGTTCCTCTTTCTAGCCTGTTATGGCTCTTGTTCGAACGTTAATTTGCATTGGATCTGATAGATTGCGGTTTGGGATTCTCCCTGTTCATACAGGGCACCGCCAAGAGTAGCCTCGATCTTCGTTGCGGTCTGACCTGTACCAAGAGTAGGAAACGTCCCGGCATCGGTTTGCGCTTCAAGCCAGTCAGCAAACTCTTCAAAGAATTCGCTGTTCGCCAATCTCGTGGCATCGTCGGCGGTCATTACTGAGGATTGCAGGGCAAATGGATATTCGCGTACTGAGGATCCGTCGATGTCTTCTGTAACGATCCTTTGCCCAGGTATGGGGATGATCCCGTATTCAACAGTGTCGGGTCCAACCTTATCAATCCAAACCGATGTGGATTCAAGCCCGGAGTAGGTCTTGATGAAAGTCTGCAACGCGCTGATTATGCTCATTTACCGCCTCCGGTAAGTCTTCGTGCCCCTGCAAGGATTGTGTGTTTCCAAACAGCCATTGCGTTTTCAAACCAGAACGGGCCGCGCAATGTTCCCGTGGTGCTGGGTGTTTTCCTGGGTGTGTAGTATCGCTTGCGGGAGTAAGGAGCTATCCATGAGACAACTCCCTCGCCTGGAACGGTCCCCAGCTGCCCGGATTTGATCAGCATTCCCGTGAGCAAGGGCGTGTATGGTTCACACACCCTTAAAACTTCTGAGTCCACGAAAACCTGCGCTGCTGTAAATTTCCTTTGATACTTAGGCTGAAAGTTGGTATTAAACCTCAACTCGGCCTTGCCATTTGGCATGACGATCACGGATCCGCGTGGAGTTTGGATTATTGGAGGGGTCATTTTGCCCCCAATTCCCAATGCCTGAGCGCAACAGAACCCATGTCAAATGTGTCGACACTCGTGATCACAAGCACATCATCGTATTTGGCTTTTAGACTCGTTACAGTGAATGCAGGCACTTCAGCTACCGCAGGCGGGCCTACAACAGCGGGTACTGCGGCGTGGATCTCGTCTGTCACGGTTCCCTTGACAATGACATCCCCATCCTGCAGCGTCCATTTTCCTGTCTTTGTAGCCAGTGCTTGCCAGGCTTTGGGCTTGAGATAATCTCCCCCAAGAGACATGGGTATGAACACTCTCGCAGTGTTCGAGGAGAGGGCACCAGTTCTCATGCCATTGGCAGCTTTGCGGTTCTCCCACTGCACAGGTCCAGGAATAACAGTTCTCTGGTACGTTTCCGTGCCAGAGATTTTGTTATAGAGGGTCATAGTTGTGTTGGTGATCATGCATCCTCTGAGACTTGACCGCCGTATTCACCACTTGCAAAACCAGTAAAGAGCAAGCCTGTATTCCCAAGATAGAGCCTGGCGGCGTTCAACTGCTTCTGCTCATTCGCCAGCATGTTGCGGCTGTTCTTGTTGTAGGTCACCGACCGGCTGCCAGCACTTTCTGCAGCTACTCCGTCAAGGTTTCCAGCGAGTTCTTCTTCCTGGATCTCCTCAGCGACCGCACATACCGCGTTCTGGATGGCTGTAACAGTTGCTTCGGGTGTATCGGCTGTGATGATGGCGGCGGCGCGGTTAAAGGTTATGTTGTCGATCACAGCAGAGGCGCGAAGTGCCAGGCGCGCGAAGTCGGCTGAAGCAATGGCAGTACCCAGGTACGTGGTACTGTAATACGTGTAGTCTGCGTAAGCTGCCATTGCTTATATCCCTTTTATCCCTTTTATCCAGCTGCAGCGGGAACAGCCACGGAGCGGCCATCTGGGGCGGTCGTGGCGGTTACAGCACACACGTTCTGCATCCACTCGTCACCGGTGCCAGGCACATAGTTCGAGGTGTCGTACTCACCACCCAGGACATTTTCGGTCACGATGTTGTTGTTACCACCGGTCAGATCAATGTACTTGGCAGTAGAGCGTACCTTGCCGAAGATGTTGCCCTTGATGATCGCGCTGTTCAGCGGGGAGTCGATGTGGGTGACGTTCCCAAAGTCGGATGTGTCAGCAGGGAAGATGTTGTTGAGGATCTTCCAGTTCAGCGGATTGGCCACGGCGGTGCTGGTGTTGATGATCGCGGCCGCAGAGAATTGCGACAACTCACAGCCATCAACGGTCACGTTGTAGCAACCACCATTGTCTGCGATAAAGTTTTGACCAGCCATTCCCCGAACGCCTTCGAACCTGGCATGAGAGGCGTCATATTCAGCCTCACCCGAAAGTGCGTTGCGTTT
>Ga0209416_1000511_pt1 | contig 39844 bp, 53 predicted proteins | sample RifGroF1_FD_184001 | JGI IMG/M metagenome (GOLD analysis project Ga0209416, IMG submission 184001) | Groundwater microbial communities from Rifle, Colorado, USA - Groundwater F1 (SPAdes) (version 2) | ecosystem: Environmental > Aquatic > Deep subsurface > Groundwater | place: Rifle, Colorado...
TATATGTTTGGTTAGGAAATCTTTCTTGACTCCAACCAATTATTTCCTTTACGTCCTTTTTACTTAGTTTAGGAATCAACTGGCTTAATAATTCTTTCTGTTCGTATCCTTCAAGCTGGTTAAACAAACTTTCAAATACTTCTATGGTTTGGGTTTTATTCATTTTAATATTTTCCATTTTATCGGCCTCCCAGAAATTTAATATATTATGTATCTCTCGATTGATTAATTCTAACAGATAATAAAGATAATTGCAAGCATTATTTTTAAATCGTTTTAAGGCTGTTTAAGAGGTGGTTAATTGCTCCCAGGTGTGATTGTATTCGTTGGATGTTTAAAGGGGTTGTGTGGGGATTGTGTGAAGTGTGGTAGGTGTTTTAGGGAATAAAGGGAAAAGAAAAACCTACTAATTAATTAGTAGGTTAATAAGGTAATATGTATCTGTCTATATAGTTATGAACAATAGATAGTAATAATTCTGGCTCTATTGGTTCTTTAATATTTCCATTAATTATTTCGCTGGTTATATACTCATAATTTTTATTATATATAGATATGCAGTTATTTTCTAAATTATAATACATTTGTTCATTATCAAGTTTAAAAGGTTTAATTTCTTTTATGATACTATTGTAGTTAATGTTATCTACATAATACTTTTCTGCATCACGTTTATTATTAAATACTTTTCGGGTCTCTCCTCCGTATCTAGTTTTTACTAAAAACATTAATATTCCTCCTTAGAAAATATGTATTCGGTAAGTAATAGTATATAGATATTAATTATAATTGTCAAGGTGTTTAAATAAAAATAAGGCTCATGGCCTTAATTGGTTGTTACTAATTTTTCAATTTTTTTATCAATTGAATTTTTTAACATAAATAATTCTTTTAATGTTAAAGTTTCTCCTCTGTTTAATTTTTCTATAATACTATCACCTTTTAAAATTTCGCTAATTTTTTCAAGTTCTTTTTGCATGATTTAACACTCCTTTTTAATATTTTATTATTAATAGTATACACAACTAAAATATAATTGTCAACTACTAATTTAATGAAATTATGTTCACATTATCAACTTTGAATAAAAACTATATTTTGTCACGTTTTGGCAAAAAGAAAACCCCTATTAATTAAGGGTTTAGGGTTGCTGTTATATTGTTATGCCTCCTCATATCTTATAATATTTTCAATTCCTCCCATACTTTTAATTATATACTGAATTGCTCCTTCCAAGGTGCTAAAATATCTATTGTCATCTGTTGTGTATCCTCCTTCTTCACCTCCTAAATAATATTCGCTTGGGTGTACCTCCATGATTAATTCTTCTGACTCTATTTGCAAACCTTCTGAAATTTCATATTCGTCAATTAAATCCTGAATAGTTAAGTTTTCCATATTTAACATTACCTCCCTGTTATTGTTATAATCAAATTCTCCGCATATCCCCACTAATTGTAATATCTAGAAGGGATAAACTGAAAATTAGATTACTTCGGCAATAGCCTTCAATCTCTCGATACATCGCTCAAACTGACTATTAACCTGTTCATCAATTGTATCATCAATATAGGCAGATACATATTCATCATCAATTCTACCAGAAATTTCAGAATTCCAAGTTTCTAGATCCCGACGGTCAAATCTTACAATGTCATTTTCTTCAAGCCAATTTTTAAATTCTGTTAATTCCTCAGTTTCCAAGGTATCAACAATAATATCATCTTCTGATTGATTTTCCCATGGATTAAACTTATTGAAGGAAATAACTACCATTGCAGTTCCTTCTCTACAATCCATAGAATCCCAATTTTTCTGCATCTTCTGGTTTCTGACTTCTCCGTATTGGTTGATAACTACATCTTCAGTATTGTTGAAAGAGTTGTCATAGTGACTACTGCAAGCATCTCTATAGGCTTGTTTTCCAGCCTCCAAGATTTCTTCTTCATTTTGCTTTAGGATTTCGATCCAGTCGATTTTATTTATCATAAGTTAAAGACCTCCTCAAAATTTTATGTAGTTTTCAAAAAGCAATTTTTAAACTAAAGACATTATACCACAAGATAAATTAATTTTGCAATACCTTTATAATAATTATTTTTACTTTCTTTATTAATTTTAATATTTTTTATACTCCCAGTGACCTTAATCAGCTAACATTTTCCCTACAATTATCTAAAATCAATTCTAAAGCCTCTGACAGTCCCATACAGGAAATGCAGGTATAATGAAACCTGATTTAATTTTTAACTGTGTTGTGGCCGATTGTGTGAAGATAAATTATAGGTATGAATAAAAATAAGCAAAAAAATAACCGCCATTGTTAGCGGTTAAATTTTATATTTTAATGTTGTTGGGTCATCATATCCATTTATATACAGTTTGTCTTTGATTCTCTGGAGGTTATAACTCCTTTTATTAATTTTTCTTGTTTATTACCTTCAATTAGCTTTTTCCTAATTTTTACATATACTTCTTCTGGATTATTGGCAGGATAATGATATAAAAAGTTATCTGTCTTTCTGTCGTATACTGGATATAATTCCATGTGTTCAGCCTCCACAAAGTTAATTTTTTAATGCTATGTATTTTACTTACTATTTATTACCCTGCAATCTTTCCCTTAATTCCTTTTCGCTTATCCTCCCAGCAACAAACAATTTAATTAAATTAATATTAGGCACTTGATCAACTCCTTTATTGACTGGCTGAATCTGTTATAAATTAAACTGATTAGTAGTAAATACAGTATAGCAAATTAATTCTATTTTGTCTACAATTATTTTTTGCTTGTGTCTGGTGTGGTGGTGCTGTTATAGACGATTAACGGGAAAAGACAAATAAAAAACTAGCTGAATAAAGCTAGTTTTTACATATTTTTATTATTAAGCATTTACCTTCTTTTATTTTTTGTCTAGCTTCTTTTGCTGAGAAGGCTAATACTTCAACTATTTTTTTAATACCATCTTCAATACAACCAAAAGTATAAAGTATATCATATTTACCACTAACATTCATACAAGCACCATTTTTTCTTTTATTTAATATTGTTATAGGATTTAACATTTTAAATACCTCCTATTTAATGGTAAATTTTACTTAAACCAATTAAGGTAATACTTACAATTATTAACTATTACATACTGACCGAATGTATCTGTTAAAATTTGAGTAGTAAACTTTTGATCGTCTACTACTCCTCCTGACACAATATCATTTTTAATATCATAATTTGTTATGACCACATTTTTATATTTAAATTGCATTGTAACAACTCCTTAACTGTTTTATAGCTGCATAAAATCCTATACAGTTATTTTTTGCGTATTTCTTTATTCTGCTAGTATAGGTATTTGTAAAGCAAGTAGTAATAATTATATTAGACTCGATATTAATAATAACATATAGATCATTGTATGTATACTTTGTTAGCCCGTTTTTTGCTGTCTCAGAAGTTCCCAACTTGACACAATTAAAAACGTCCTGCAAAGTTATTACTCTTTGTTGCATTCTTAATTTTGCGTGGGTTGTTAATGTCAAGTTGTTCACCTCCTGAGATAGTAAAATTATATTAATAATAGTATATCAAATCGGCCTTTAAATGTCTATAGTTTAGGGATATTAAATTAAAGTTTTTTATAATTATAATTTGTTCCACGTGGAACATGAGCAAAAAGAAAAAGAGGTTAAATTATAACCTCTTTACTAATTTTTTTCTGTAAATATTGATAATATTTTTCTGGTAGTTTTACTTTTGATAATAACCTATTTGTTAATTCTGTATGTTTTTTGCCATGTCTCCAATATTCAACATGTGCTAATTCATGACAGATAACTTTTTCCAATGTATCACCAGAGCCTAATTCCCATGTTAGACCTATAGGTGAATTTAATTCAAAATAAAGATAACGTTCTTTAACAAAGAATTCGTCTATAGTTATAGAGTATGTATTATTTTCTTCGTTTTTCCAGCAAAGACCTAGAGCGTGTTTGTCTTTGCCTTTAAGTGTTTCATGGTCTAGTATGGTTATGGGTATTTGCATAGTACAACCTATTGAGGATATAACTTTATGGACTGTTTGGTTAAAATATTCTTGCATGGATATTGGCATTTAATCAACTCCTTTGTAGATTATTTAAACCTTTTATAAAATCCCTTATGTATTACTTATTAAGAGACTTTATAAGAGGTTTAAAACCTCTTAATTAATAACCTCTAACATATGTTTGAGCCTGTTTTAATGTGTCTTTTACTTCGATTAACTCTGATTCTTGGTAGTTGTCGTTAATAGGTTGGTTCTTATAGATAGCATAATTTTTAAATTCGTTTTTAATGATAGTAAAATTTTTATGTTCCCATATTCCGTTGTCAACTTTTTTCATTTATGATTACCTCCAATATATTATATTATTAAGTTGTCAAAGAATTTTTAAATTAATGTCGTTGTCGTGATACTAATTATATCAGATTCGAGTAGTATGTCAATACTATTTTGATAATTATTATTTTTACATTCTTATTCAATATACCACATAAATTTTATTTTACATATGTTCATTATATCCTATAAATACCATATAAAACACCTTCCCAACCTCAATTTAATCCCATATACTACCAATTATCTAGCAAAATAAATAATTATTATATCCAATTATTTTATAATTTTGATGATTTTTTATCTAATTATTGCTGTAGGAGGCTTTTTGGGACGTTGGGAGGAATAGAGGTAGCAAGGGAAGGGAATTAGGTTTTTTGTTGGGATATGGGCGTTGTGTGGAGTTATGGAGGGATTGAGAAGGTAGAAAAAGAAATAGAAATAAACAAAAAAATAACCCGTTGAAGGGTTAATTTGAACATTTTACACTATATAAACTATACATAAAATAATGCATTTTATTAGGGTAACATTCTCTTCTTAATCCTTTCATTCTGTCATGAGCTGATTCTTTATCACCTCTATGTATTTCACAAAAGGTAGTATTTTGAAATGATTTTATAATTCTAACTTCAGTAGTCTCAACAATATCGGCATTTTTAATCATTGCCTTTTCTATTTCTTCCTCAGTGTAATAATTAGTTCCGTAAATGTTTTCCATTTATAACAACCTCCTTAAAATATTTGATAACTAAGTATAACAAATATTAAACGATATAGCAATACTATTATATTAATATTGCTTAATAATAAACAAAAAATAAACCCTCTTATTAGAAGGTTTTAAGCGGTTATTTTATCATCCTTATTAACAAAATCCCATAATCCCTTCTCCGATACAATCCAAGCTGGGATATATTTTTTATCATCCTGCTCAATTATTAAACTATTGGCAACAAATTCAACATACACCATATGTCTAGCACCATGCATATTATTACTTCCTGTAATAAAACCTGTTGCCTTTTCTGTAAATCTATCTCCACTATAAATTAAAGCATAATAGGCTTTTTTGCTTGGTTTTCTTGGTTTTTTAACTTTAGGGATTTTATAATCAATAACAGTCGGCCGTATGTCTGACCTGTTTTCCATACCTGCAAATATTTCATCAGGTACAATGTCACATTTGGCAATAAACTGGTAATAATAATCTTCTGGTTCGTTTTCTGATAATCTAATAAAATAGTTTTTTGCATCTTCTCTAGTGATAACAGCCATTTGCAAGACCTCCTCAAAAATCAAATTTAATTCATATCTAATTATACTAAATTAATGATAGAATTGCAATAGTATTTTAATAGATTATTATATTTATTTTTCTTGGTGTTTAGGGTATTTAAGCAAAGAAAAAACACCTTCTAACAGGTGTTTAATATTCGCTGATTTTAATTTCTATATTATGTAAGTCTGCACAAGGTCTATATGATCTAATTCTTTTTAATACGTTGTCAATATTGTTCGCTCTTTCCTTTTTCATATAAAATGTTAGTTCACATTTCGGCACTTGAATTTTAACTTTTTCAATTTTCATTTGAGCAACTCCTTTTTAATTGATTTAGTTTTTATTATTTTATTACTCTATAGTATTCTATATAAAAAATAAAATACCTTTAATTTTTAGAAATTATTTTTATATTTATGAATTAATTTTAGAAAAAGAATAAACACCTTTTTATAGGTGCTAATTAACTGATAGTTTTATTTTGCTATTCTGAATTCACAATTCATAAATTTATGTGTAAAATATTCTAAACTATGATTATCTCCTCTTATAGCTTTTAACCTGTCTTTTGTGGTGACTGGCTGAGATGGAAATCTTTCATTCCTGCAAAATACATATTCCCAGATATTATTAATTTTAACTTGTAATCTTTTCATTATTGGAGACCTCCTTGAAATTTGTTTGTAAAATAATTATATCAAAACACTGTATAAATGTACATTATTATTTTTACTTTTCGTCAATTATTTATTTCTATTTTATGGTAAATAAATAATTCCGGATCTGAATTGTTCGGATACCTCCAAAATAATTAAACAACAAAGTAAAATTAAAAGTTAACATTCGTTTACTATATCGTAATAACTCGATATTGTAATTTTGAATTATTCACATAACTATATATCCATATATCGCAATATTACAATATACATATATTACCTATTATTAATCCATCAATTCCCTACATAATTTCATAACTAAATTATATGAATATTTTCGGTAATATCCATATAGACTTGATGTTAAAATGAAAAGTATATTGGTAACATGATGTTAAAAAGACACCTATACAGACTATAAATATAATAATTATAGGGTCAATGTAGGCTTAAATTGAGGTTGAATATACATTTATGCATGATTAATAGAGTGAATATGTATAATTATACTGAATAATGGTAGAAATTGTAATGAGTGTGACTTGTACCTATGATTATATAAGGGTTTATAATGTGTCGTCAGAATTGACTAGAAGGGGTGTATAAAATATTCAGTGTGTATTTGTACCTTGGGATATTTTATAATTAATTGAGTTAATTTATACAGGAGGTAAGGAGAAATTGAGGAATTAATAAATTGGTGATATTTGGATGATACCAAGATAATGTTAAATTTTGAGTGGTGGATGGTATCATGATTGGTAGCATGATATTAAATTTTGTGGTAGTATAAATGGTAACATAGTAAGTAACAATATGAGAAAAGAAAAGTATAAATTATGATTTGGCTGGATTACTTTTTACCCGTTTAAACGGGTAAAAATAATACCAGACAACGGTTGTCGATTAGACTATAGTTAATGTAAGTTATATAATTTTTAGTGGTAGCAATAAGAAAAGAAAAATAAAAAAATTGTCCATTAATACGGTATATAAAGGACGATTTAACCTTTTTGTGATCGTCGTGTATTATATATTATATACCTTATAAATGGACAAAATTATTTTACTATTTTATAGTTTTAATAATGTTCCTGAGAGTTCAAACTGTGCGTCAAGGTAAGTATCATCTAACTTAAAAAATTTCTTTAATGCTAGACTATTTGCTACTCCCAATATACTTTTTAAATACTCTTTAACTTGTTCATTATAGTTGTTTATACTTTTTTCTAAATTGTATCTAGCTTGTTCATTTACTGCATTTATTATTTTATCATTTAGCATATATTTTTGCATGTTTATTTCTTCTTGCTCTACAGCTTTAATAGTATTTTTATGAGTAAATAAAATTTTTATATCAGTATATACATAATTTATATTATATTTTTCTTCAAGTAATAAATTTACCCTATTATAAAAGTCTTCATGCTTAAATTTTAGGTGTACTAATGTAATACTATCTATATTCATTTCATTAAGAACAATCTTTTTAATATTATCTATGTTTTTCTTTTCTTCAATGGTAGCAATCCTGGTAACAGTATATAATATTTTACTATCTATTGCTACTTCTGAAATGTTAATTATGGTTAGTTCTTCATAGTCAATCATACACCTATTTTTTAGATTCCTAAGAGTATCAAATATTATTTTTCTTAGCTTTTGATAGGTGCGTTGGTAGAAATGATTAATCTGGTAATCTGTGATATATTCATTACTCTTTTTTAGTTTTTCTTTATCCTCTTTTATATATTCATTATTTATCATACCCATTAATAGATATAACTTTTTTAATGTTAATGTAGCTTTATATCCTGGTTGTTTTAACAAATAATCTAGTAATAATAATTCAATATGTTGAACATAGATAGAATTATTACCAAGTGATCTTTTATCATCATTTTTCATTGGTTCATCGTACACTTCTATTATAATATATTTCTGTTTATCCTTTTCAAAATTAAAGTATCCATGTGGCATTGTTATATACTGTTTGTAGTCATACATTATGGTATCAATTGGAAGGTTGGTCATCCCATGAAGCATTTTAAGGAATAGAAATTCGTTGGAGGGAGGAGTTGTTTCTTTGTGGAATAGGTTGGTTGTCGGGTCTGTGAAGGTGTTAAGATTGCCTTTCATTGTTGAGTGCCTCCTTTTTGGTGTTATTTGTTGTTGGTGCTATGTATTGAGTTGTTATAATGTTGACTGTTATAAACCTTTTGTAAAATACCTTAATTTGTTATAGTTGTATATTGTTTATTGTTATTAAGGTATTTTACAAAAGGTTTATTTATCCCTGCATTAACCAACTTATTTATAAGTATATACAATGCAGGGATAAAATTATATTTATTAGGATATTTTGCAACGTGTTAATATCGTTTGCTTTTCTCCTTTGTATTCGTTATGTTCTTTGATTGAGCCTTTCAATTTTAGGTTATGTCCTGAATTTATATAAATACAATTTTTATCCATATAATCTTTTCCATTTACTACCTCTGTTATATTTTTTGCAGTTTTCCATATAAATGTATTACCATTTTGATCCATAAACTTGTGAATGAAATTTGTGGTTGTTTTCCAAGGTGAAATTTGATATTCATAACTTGCACTGGATATATAAGTTAATTCAAGCTGAATTTTTTCTCCTGGATTGCCGATATAGTCAGAAATACTTTGTTCTTTTGTTATAGTGGCTTTTTTCTCTGCAACTATTTGTCTTTCTATAGTCCTGAGATAAGCCGGGATAACAGTTGCAACAAAACCAAAATCCTTAGTTCTGATTGTTCTTTCTTGACTGAGAAGGTGAATGCTGTACATATAATCATTTAGGTTGTATTCTGGTAAGGTTTTGCACCAGTTTAAAGCGTTCTCAGCTATTTGTATATCGTTGTCTGTTATTTCAATTGTATATTTTCCTAAAATGTCAGTTATGATTTTCTCAGCAATGTCAGAAGTTGGCAAAACACCTTCTTGTTCGCTGGCTTTAGCTTTGGAAATAAAACCTTTTTCCCTGATAATGGCTGCAACTATGTTTAAATATCTTTGTGTATCATATCGCATAGCTGCAAAAGGTATTCCGTCATAATCACTACTGTTATCTGAAATATTGATAATTTCTAAGTATGAGGCGTAAAAGGCAGGGTCAACATGACCTAAAAAATCTTTTAGGCAACTTTTCCCTACCATTTTATAAGTGTTTGACTCAATATGTCTGACTATAAAAGTATATTTGCGTTTACGGTCACTGTTGCAATGTTCACAAATTAATAATTCACGGTATTGTTCTGGATATGTTTTCCCTGGTATAGTTTTAATCAATGTACCATTTTCCATTGCTTCACATGAGGCTATAAGCTCATAACCAGCAATTATTGGAGATATACCAGATAATTTAATTTGGTGGTAAGTTGTTGTTATGTCATGGTAAAAATAGTAATCATTCATGTCCTGGGAATTTGATACTGGGGTTTTTTCAAAAGTGCTAATAGTTTCTAGTGTTATTGGAGCACAATTTAATTTTAAGGCTTTACGGTTAAGTTTTTTGATTTTTTGCTCTAAGGTTTCAAGGTTACAAGCTGGTATTTCAAAAGTATTGGTTATTTGTTCCATTTGGTTAACCTCCTTATATTTGGTTGATATTGTTATATTATGTAAAAATACCTTTAGATTACATATTGCCGGGTGGTTGGTGGTGAGTTGTTATAGGGATTTTTGGCAATATGCAAATTAAAGATATCTCTGTAAAAGTGAGAATTAATTATATTTAATCTGTTATAATTTTTCTTATTTTGGAATACTCAATAAATTCAGTATAACCTTTTTCCGTGGCTATTTCAATCAAATTATTCCAGGTTAATTTTAATGTATCTTGTAAACTAATTGTAGGCATTAACTCAGTAAGCAAATGTGTAAACTGTAAACTGGCTTTAAAAGTTTCAATTTTCAACGTGCCGCGAAAAATCCTTATTTCTACAGTATCATCATTTTTTAAGTTAACTGCAAAATATCGGCCCTCAGCTTTAGCTTTTTTGCAGATTTCGGAAGGTTCTTCTTCCTGCAATAGATTATTATAACGGTTACAATATTCTACAATTTGACTATTCTTCCTTCTGGAAAACTTTTTAATGTTATCCCAATTAGTCTCAAAAAACAATAATAATTTAGCAATATTTAAATCCTGCTCATGTTCTGTTGAACCAAAAGCCAGCTTGCTAACATGAATATGCATTCCACAAGTGTCTATGTCATGTGAAGAATATCCTTTTGTATCGCACTCATCAAGAATATATTGCCATCCCATATTTTTCATATGGTAGGAATATGTACAAGGGTGAGAAACTAATTCCATACCGCGCTTAATTGAGCCATCTTTTTTAATGTAAAGGTATTTTTCATACTCAGTTCCGTTGGCTTGATCGTGAATCTCTAAAGCATGGTCTTCTTTAGATTCCCAACAATCACGTTCCTGTTCTTCAGTTCTGTCAATTTCCAACTCTATTCCATAATATGTATTTGTTGCCTCGCCAGCCATAGAATGAAAATTTAAGGTTTCTGGTGTATATTTATAGTCATGGATAAAAGTTAAATTTTTCTTAATATCGTTCTGGCAACTACAACAAACTGGTTCATTCTGCCATAACTCAGTGTTATCACGTTCCACAACATTTTCGCATTCAGAACAAATTATTAAATCTAATTCCTCTATGCAATGGTTACAAGCATAATTATTATGACCTTCTGTTATATTGCTTTCGTGATACTCAGTATTACAAAAACTACAAGTTTTAATTTCCTGTGCGCACTCGTCACAATAAAATTCATCCTCTGTAAAATTTCCATCTCGTTGGTACATATTGTCAGATATATTAGTAAAACCGCAATGGAAACAACTTACTAATTCTTCTTGTTCTGGCATTGTAAAACCTCCTTTTGTTATATTTATAATGTGTCATATGTTTAAAAATTATACTTAAAATTAAAAAACTTCTTATAAAATCCTTCTTTTGTTATAAGTTGGTTGGGAGTGTAGAAGGACTTTATAAGAGGTTTTAGCCTCTTATTTGCTATAGATTAAAAAGAAATATCATAATGATTTCTTACATACTTTGTAAATTCCTCTAAACTTTCTAATACCATTTTTTGTTATAATGTATTTTTCTGAATAACTGTCAAGTATTTCGGTTATCTCGTAACCTTTTTTAGTTGTTACTGTTGATTTCATAATATTACCTCCTGTTATATTATAATTTACCTTCCCATAACCTACCATTTCTAGTAGGCTAACGGAAAATAAATTAAACTGTTACTTTTAATTCCCTGAACAATTCCCAAAAATCAGATCTATCTATTCCATACTCAGCATCAATCAAGGAGTAATCTTTCCCATTTTTTACTATTGTTAAGCTGGATAATTTTAATAATTCTATACATTTTTCGTAAAGTGTTAGCTCGTGAGGTCTGAAGTTTGTTAGGTTGTTTTTCATGGTATAACCTCCCTGTTATATTATAATTTATAAATAATTTTTAGGTGTGCAGCGAGGACAACCACCACCACGACAAAATAGGCAAGTATTAGTTGTTAGCTTCTCAGGTTGCTTTTTAGGTTTAGAGACAATGTTATAAAATTCTTCCTCGGTTAGTTCCTTTTCTGGTTGTGTTGGTTCTTGCTTAGATGCACAATCAGGACAAAATAATAAATCGTTTGAGGTGTAAGGTTTATTACATTCAATGCATACTTGTTTCATGTTAAGCCTCCTTCTGTTATTCGGTTTTAGGGTTATTTGTTAAATCCCTTTATAAAAAGCTGATTAAATCAATTTTTAAAATAACATTAATCAGCTCTATTTAAAAGGATTATACAGAATAATTAAAATGTGGTACGCTGGTTAATTCCTCTATTGTTCTTCCTGTCCTGCAACTAACAATAATGTGATCCGTACCTGGATGTAAATTTTCAATGTAGCTGTCAATATCGCCAGTGGCAGGAAGAGCTAACTCATGGACTATAATGTTACTTATTTCAGGGTTAATTGTGTCAGTGTAGAAAATTTGGTAGTAATCAAGTTTGGATTTTAAAGGTGTTAGAATCTCGGTTAGTTCTACAATTGTACTGGTGTAGCAGTTAACCATGTGCTCATTTGCTATGGATGTTAGTCTAGATGTTAGTTTGTTAATCTCAGCATTCCACATTTTAGCCTCTTGAATAAGGTTGTTAATGTTAATATTAGTCATTGTTATCAGTCTCCTTTTAATTGATATAGTACAGGTTAAACCTCTTGTAAAACACCTGTTAGTCTTATAGATGCTTTACAAGGGATTTAATTTAATACCCTTGTTTTGGTTAAATTATTCTATGTAATCCTCAATCCATTGTTCTTTTTTATTTGGATACATTAAAGGGCATTTATCAGTCCCAAGATTTTCACAATCAGCACAAAATTTAAATACTTTATTGTCGTAATTGTTACATTGTTCCATTATATTACCTCCTTGTCTTCCTTATTTTAAATTCTCTTAGGATACTTCTTATAAAAGTTAGCTTCTTTTTTCTCAAATGTTTTTTGTATTCCAGTATTAATTATGTCGCATATTGATTCATTGTCAGCAGGTATTTTATTTATATATTTCCAATCTTCAGGAGTGCAATTAGTTTCATTAAGGATAAAGTTAAATACATCAAAGTCTTTTACTTTGTCAGGGTTAACACTGTAACCGTTAGCTCTTAAGTCATAGATAAATTTTGCCTTGTTTGGATACTCACGGTCAATTCTAGTTATTTGTTTGTCACTTTTCATTTTTACGTATGCACTGTATAATGTCATGTTATGACCTCCTTTTATTTAAACCCTTTTTAAAACTTTCAAAGTTAAAGCAAAACAGAGATAATAAAAGATGGTTGAAGGTTTTAAAAAGGATTTAATTGCAGTCACTAGGCACGCTCCTCATTCGGCTGTTTTCTCCTAGCTATTCATTTTCCCCTTGATCCGCATAATGCAGACTAGACCGGGGTGAATACTGTCGTATTATTCTTTTCTAGTTCGTTGCGCTCCTGGTTGACCTCTCAGGTTGGTTTAGCTGTTTTCTTGCTTAGTTTTTTAAATTGTCTTACTATATATAGTATTCGACAAGGGGGTTAAAATATCCTTTATTTTTAGATAATTATTTTTATATTTTGTTAAAATTTTTAGGTTATTTTTGATTAAATTTAGGTGTTTTTTGTTGGTTTATAAATTTAATAAAATTAATTTTTAAATATTTTTTGGTTGGATTTAATAAAATAAAGGTGTTTTTGAGGTGGCTTAGTGGTGTTTATATATAATATTTTGGAATAGTTAATATAATTAATTGTTTGGTTTTTATTGAGGTAAAATTATATTTATATTATGTAGGTGCTAGTATACGTGATTTTATTTTAAGCTTAGATTTGGTGTATACTATGATAGGGTTTATTTGCGTTGTGGTAAGGTTTAAGGTAGATATAATTATTTTAACGTGTAGGTGTATAGGAAATTGAGGATATAGGGATTTGGATTTGGTAGGATTTAGGTGATACTTTGTTGATGTTAGAGTTGAAGAGTTTATTTGTATGAGTGATATTTAGTTGATACCGTTTGATGTGGTAGTAGTTTGGTAGCATTAATTTATTATATGTTAGTATGTAGTAATATAGTATTAATATATATATGTTTTAGCTTATGTATTTGGTATCTGGTAGCAAGGAATAAATTATAGTTGTGATAGGTTGGTATTGTTAGTATTGTATATTGATAGTATAGGTATTATATAGGTATGATATGTTTATGATATACTTGGCAGCATGATATATTATTAATGATATTTGAGCAAATAAAAAATACCCTTGTTAGGGTATTAAATAATATGTCGTTTAAGCATAAATTTTAAACTTTTTAATTTAAACTTTGCTATAATTTTATTAGGTTTAATCTCTTCTGCAAAATCACAATTATTATTTCTAATTTCTTCTATAGATAATTCACACATATATTTTTTAATAATTAGGTAATATGTGCAATCTATTTTTTCTAATTCCCAATGTTGGTAAAAATAGTCATCATTATCAGTTTTATGTCTCATCTCAGGAATTGCAGAATCATAAGTTTTAATGAAATTATGTAATAATAATATTTGTTCGTGCATGATATATTCCTCCTTTCATATAATTATAGCAAAATAAGAGGTATTTAACCCCTTATTTTAAGTAAATATTATCTAGTCCTGCATTAAATTCAACGGTATAACGGCCTTGTCTGGCTGTTTCGCCTTGCATTTCTTGTTTAATCTCTCTGCACTCTGAGCGATTAAGTAGTTCGATTATCTCTTCATAGGCCATACCAGATTTACGTTTAAACTTTTTAGCATATTGAGAGATTACAAAATATATTCTATCGGAGTTGTTAGAGATTTTTTTAGCTGCTTTAGCGGTTTTAAATACCCATTTGTAATATGCTTCTTTTTGGTCGTTCGTTAGATTATACATTTGTTCGTATGTCATTTGAAAAACCTCCTAATAAAAAATATTATATGTATGGTGTTGATTAATTATAACAGATTGTAGATTGATTGTATATAGTTTTTAGGTAAATATTTTAGGGAAATTATATTTAATATTTGTTTGTATGGCTAGATGGACAATTGTAATAATATATAGATAGTATAGCTTTGTTTGGAATGGTGGTATAGTTGTTAGTGGTGCTTAGTGACCTCCTATGCGATCTATGTGTGGTCTATGTATTAGCTGTATTAGATAGATAGTACAGATATATAGTATATTATAATATGTAGTGTGGTATTTTTATTACATGATGTAGTATTGATTATTATGTAAAGTATAGTAAATTAGTATGATATAAATTGTTTGTGATTTGATACAATTATGTAGAAATGAATACTATGTGTAGTAGTTTTTATTATTGTGTAGTGTGGTATTGAATATTATATTATATTAATGTGAGTTCTATGGTACTCAGTTTTGGGTACTGTGGTACTCATAAGTTAACAAGTGTTAACTAAAAAAATTCCTGTTATATATTACGAGATTCCGTAATAACGGAATAACGAAACAACGGAATTGTTCCACGTGGAACACTTGAATTATAATTTACATTTGTTCCACACGTTCCACAGGTTTTATATTTTCTACACGTCCGATAAATTCTATAAATCCGGCAATTGTAATCATGTGTTAGCTTCACTTGTGACCGCATAGCTGTATCAATCAATCAAACAATCAAATATAATCAAAAATAACCTCATATAATCCCTCTATTCAATTTCTCAGGTCATATTATACCTGATTTAAATTATCTCTTCTTATTTAGCGTTTATTTCAATCAAAATTTAACCTTATTTTTAGTATGTATTTTTATGTACCAGCTAACCAACAGATCAACAGCATACACCTACAACTCATACATCAACACAAACAACAAACAACCTAACAATTACCTATAATACCACAATTTACCATAATAACTTCGCATAAGGTTTATTATGTGGAGAGATTCAAAGGAGATGGGCAGGACGGGGCATGGTTTACAAAAATGATAGTGATTATCATTATCATATGCCACCACATCTATTATCCACTTAGACCTTAGTAGTAAAACGATGCGACTCTCGCATATTAATCGTATAACCATACAAATAATAAATATTTCTATAATATATAATCCTTATTCCAATCTCACTCCATTCTTATACAATACTATCCCAATTATAATTAAATCTACCGTATTCATTCTTCTTACTCTCTTCTATCTCCTTCCATGAATATCTTCTAAACACACTAATATCAATACGTTTATATCTTATCACATCCTATCACAAATAACCAATATTATTAATAATACATCAATTAAATCATACTCAAATCTTAATCAAATAACAACAAAATTATAAATATCGAATACTAATTTAATAATAAATTTTAAATTAATTTATAGTTATAAATTTGCTTAAAAAACATTATATAATGTACCTTATTATTAATTTTAAACCTTTCAAATAATATAACTAAATAAAATTACATTAGTTAAATTTTTTAAAATTAACATTCTTATTCACATTTTCACCAAATAACATCCAACCTCTAACCCATATCCTTTCTATCTCATATATCCTCTCAATTTCTTCTCTAACAATAAATTCACTTAAAAAATCAAATAAGTCATCTTTATCTTTTAATAATTCTTCATACTTAGTATCAATCACACAACTAAATTCTTTCAACAATATATTACAAAAATGTTCTCCTATATAAACTGTATATATTTTCATTTTTTATATTTCTCATTTAATTTTATTATATTTTACTTTAGTTTTATATATTATTCTACATATTCAATATCTCATCCATACTTTCATATCCATAATTAAAATCAATCAATACTATCTCTATACCTTTCTGCCAAACAAAATTATAATTAACCCATACTTCCAATATTTCATTGTTAATAACAATCTCTAATGATGCACCTTCTTTTATAAACTTATTACCTTCCCTCACATCATTTATATACTCTGCAAAATCAACAATATAATATATACAATTATTAAAATCAATTTCACTTATCTTATAACCAACTCTATTACTCAAATAATTTTTCATTTTTGATTTATTTAATAGTCTATAATTTATCATATTAATTTCACTCCTTATTATATTTTTAATTTGTTGATATTAATCTACCCATAATATTAAACTTTATACTATAAACCATACACTATAAATATAAAAAAATAATCTCCCATTTAGAGAGATTAAATTCTAACTCTATTTACAATGTATTCTTATAAAGGAGGTTGAATCCATTCTTCCATTACTATTCCTATCTCTATTTCCATTATCCCTATACACATATCCCAAATACCACAACAAACTACCACAAAACACACCTAATCCATAACAAACAAAACTAATATATTTAAATAAATCACTTAATCCTAATATGCCAATTCCAGTTTTACCTCCAATATCTCCTATCATTAATCCTGCCACAGAAAATAATGATAAACATATTATTGATGATAAATACATTATATTCTTTACATTAACATCAATATTTGCCTTACTTACACTTTCTATATTCTCCATTTAAATTATCCTTTCTATTACTATTTTATTTATTGTTTTAACTTGTATTTATCTTATCCATTAAATTTTAATTTATACAAAGAACAAAATATATTTTTAATTATTTCAATCAATTATCTAATTAATATTTTAATAACTTAGTAATATAATCATTTATCTAATTAACTATTCACGCAATAAATCAACTAATCAGTTAACTAGCCATATAGGGGGCGTACTAAACAATTTAACAATCTACCATACCACATATCACCCACATCACCACAAATCCAACCTAAAAATCCATACCATAGAAGTTCTCATACTTCTAACTTCTTATTCCTGATTCACCTAATAAGTAATTAATAGTATTGGACAAGATTATTTATATCTTCTACAATACATATTTCTATATATATCCTAACTCATATCTCCTATCATATTGTCATACGTATTGTACTATATCATAATCTATATATACTATAATATTATAATGTACAACCAATAAATTTACAAAAAAATAATCATTAAATATCACAATCCTAAATCTAATTTTATCTCATCCACAGTTTTCACTATAAACTTAATCCCTGATCTTTTCTTAACACCATTATCAATATAATCATATTTAATATTATCTATCTCTACACTCTTTAAAACCTTTTCTTTTTTATTCTCACTATTGCATACAATCAATATATTAGGAAATCTCTTAACCCTACTACACCAATATTCATTCAAATACAATTTATTTTTAAATATTTCATTATAATTAATAACTTTCATAAATTTATTGTTACTTTCAAATTTATCACTTTCAATAATATAATACTTATATTCATTAGTCACATAATTAATAAATCCTATAATCCCATCTGGTCTTTTGCCACACTCCATAACATACTCTATCTCAATATCATTAAACTTATAATACTTATAATTATTATTCATATACCTTAACAAATAAATAAATCCCCAATTTCTGTTTATATCATGTGAAATAAACCTATTATTCTTATACTTCTTATTTGTAAAGTGAATATTACACTCATTTATATCTAATCTAACATTGTCAATTTTACCCTTGCTTTTCAATATCCTTAACCTCTCTCTGCATTTAACTATCCCAAATTTTATTGAAGAAAAAAACAACAGATATAATTGTAATGTTGTCAATACTCCAAACTCATCTATTATATCAACTATACACTTATCTCGGTAATAACCTTTTTGTCTCGTTGTCATTAATCTGAAATTGAATAAATGGGTCAACATTTAGATCATCACCTTTGTTGTAGAAATAACTTGCTTTATTTACATTATCACACCTATTTAATTTATTATCAAACATTGCTAATCTTCTAATTGCCTCTTTTTGTTCTAATAACATTGCTTGCAATTCCATTTGATTAGAACCATATTGAAATATCATTCTACCTTTAATATTCGGCAAATAATAAGCATCTGTATTCCCTAATACAGTCATACTAGTACCATAATTTACAGTTTTAAAACTAATTGCACATGGGAAATTTGATTTTATTTCCATAGGAATTAATTTATCAGAAGGTCTTTGCATTGCTATAATTAAATGTATTCCAGTCTTAGCACTTATCATACCTAAATCTGCACATATACTTTGTAATCTTTGTCTTCTACTTTTTGTTACTTTGTCATCACTTTTTCTAGGTGAAGTAAAAGCAAATTCATCAATGACTAATACAATATAATTCATTTTATTATTAGGATTTTTTTCATTATATTCAATAAGATTTACACAATTATTTTGAACAAGAAAATATCTTCTTCTTTCAACTTCTTGCATCAAGCACTCTAAAATAATTTCTGCGGTATCTAAATTATATCCAAATACAATATGGTCTTTTAGGTGTACAAAATCAGTCATTGCTAAATCTGTTACAAATAATTTAACATTATTATTTTGCATTATGGCATCACAGATTCCAGTTAATAAAATACTCTTGCCAGATCTAGTCACCCCTCCAATAATAATATGAGGGACTATTGCTAAATCAACAATTATAGGCATACCAGCAACGCTAACACCTATAGGTATTGGTATACTTTTATCCATATATTCAGCATAATTAAAATTATATCTATATAATTCAGGCACAACACCTTTAATAACTTCAACCATTAATAATCCTCTTCTTTTTTCTATATTAACATGTGCTATTATAGAATCTGCAAAATAACTTTTTCTATCAATAATATATTTAAAATTTAATCCATAAGGCAATTTAAACATTACTTGATAATGAATATCACTTTTCTTAGTTGTTGCTATATGATAAGGATATTCACCTCTATTATTACAACAATTAGTTTGTATAAATACATTTTCTATTTCTGCCTCTACACTTCTACCTTTCCTACATCTAATTAATTTCTTTACTGAAGTTTTTAAATCTTCTTTCTTCTCAGGTTTTAATGGTTTATATCCAAGTTGTATATCCCATAGATAATTCTTAAAACTTTCTTTTAAATCTGATTTATATTTCTTCCAATTTTCCTTAATATCTACTTTCCCTTCAATTTTAATCTTACCATTTTTATCCTTCTTACTATTATCTCCCATACCAAATATCTCCTTGTATAATATTTTATCAATAAGGCAAAATAAATAATAATAATAAATTAAGGTGTGATTGATTTGGATAAAAATAATGACAACGATAATATTAACATAGAAAAACTTAAAGAAATAGCATTTAAAAAAATTATTGCTGGGAATTATTTAAAAAAAATAAGATTGAATAAAGATTTAACATTATCTGATGCTTCAAAATCTATAAAGATTAGTCCTACATATATAAGTGATATTGAACATGGTAGAAAAACACCAAGTGATGTTACAATTAGAAAACTTGCTGATTTTTATAAAATAGATGAAATTGAATTATTTAATAAATTTGGTAAGATTTCATTAACTGTAAAGGAACTATTGCTTAGTGATTTGAATTTACAAAGAAAAATATATAATAGAGTCAAAATAAATAATTATAAACATTAACAATATATCACCATTTAAACCATTTAATTTTATTTTCCTTTGGTCTATTTATATGTTTTAAAAATCCTTTAAATATATCTAATAACCTTTTTCTTTCAGGCACATTCAAAGTCTTAACATGATCCATTGTACCTCTTATTATTTCTATACATAATTCCTTATCAACATCACTCATTTCTTTGCTACCCATATCACGATTAATTTTAATCTTATTTACATTATTTTCAATAACTATATCAATACTTCCAGGAGTATAATCATCAGTTATTTTAATATTTTCATTAAATTTTTCTTCTTTCTTATTGATATTTTCACTCTTATTTATGTCATCTTTATTGATTATTTCCTCTTTTTTATTGATATTATTACTAATATTATGTTCTTTTTGCTCATTATACTGTTTATTATCATTTATTTCCTTTTTATTAATATTCTCTTTATATTCAGTATATTCTTTATTCTCGTTATAATTTTTATTCTCATTATAAGTTTTTTCATTATTACTATTACTACCATTACCATTCTCAGCATCAACACTAACAATTAAAGGTAATTTTCTATCCTTAACAATTAACTCACCGTAAAATTTACCATTATTATAATTATAAATTTTTGCGTCAATATTATTACTTTTAAACCATAAACTATTAAATCCTAACATAACAAACAATGCCATTGCACCTATAATAACTTTATTAACTATAACAGTTTGCATTATATCACTCTCCTATTTTGTTCTTGGATACTCAGTTATTTTTCTTAAAAATGAATTATCAGGTAAATTCTTTTCAATTACTTTATCAATTGGTGATTGTATATCTTCTTTATTAAATAATTTACTAGTAGGATCAACATATCTCTTAACATTATCAATTTTATCTTCTACATATTGTTGTTTCTTTTGCTCTTCCTCAACTATAGGCAATACTTTCTCCATAACTGTACTCAAGCAAGAGAATATAGTTATAACAATTATCATTTTTGACAAGTTACGTTTAGTCAATGCTCTGCAAGTAAAATATCCAAATGCACCAATTATAGTCATAATCATCAATTGAGGTAGACATAAGCATAAAATAGCAAATAATAATATTGGTATTATAAATAACATCTATATATCCTCCATTCCATTCTATCCTAGAAATATGCTAATAATTTATTTACTATTTCTAAACCTGAATCTATCATCGTAAGTGTAGCAGCAAATGTAGCAACTATACCAACTAATACAGCAAAATTCTGTTTGCCTATTATTTTACATATTTGTTCTCCAATAAAAGCAGCAATAGCAAACCCAACAATTAAAAATATAGCAAATCCAGGTTTACCTATACCAACAGTTTCTTTCATTAACCCATAAACAGTTATGGCATAACAAGGCATGGGGGTTAAGATAACAAGTAATAAAGTATAAATGTACTTACTCATTTAAAAACCTCCTATTATAAATAACTTTATGTCTACTATTGTTTTAAATAACATATATGATAAAATTATTAATCCTATTATTGTTGTAGATAATCTAGTAATATGTTTTTGTTTTTCTTCTATAGGAATTCTATTTATTATTAAATCTGTAAATACTAATGCTAATATAAATGCTATATTTTGTAAGATATCAATATTAATACTGTTCATACTATACCTCCCATAATAATTATTAATTAGTAATAATTGATGCACAAAAAATTATAAATAATAAATATACTAATGTTAATATAAATTTTTCTTTTATTGTTGCACGGAATATCATTTGAATAACTATTATTGCTGATGATATAAATATAAGATACTTATAAATCAATAAATAATAAATATTATTACTAGTTAAAATAGCTATAATAAAACCAATAAACAATGTTGCTAATAATATAATAGTGTATTTATATTTTCTAATAAAATTTAACATATTATACCTCCTATTTTTATTTTAATAAAAATGGAATTCAATCTAATTTAACATTATCCGTAAAATGGATGCAAGGTAATTTATATTTACTAATTAACTAATCTTCGTCTTCATCATAAAAACCATTTTCATGCAACCAATCATCTTCTACACCTAATACCTCCATAACTATTTTAATAGGTATTCCTGTTTTTCTACATATAAAACTAGCAACATTATCTGTATTCATTATTAAATCATTTGATGGATCTATGTCTATATTATTTGTGTATTTTATACTTTTAATGAGATTTATTACGTTAGTTAATAGTTTCATATAATCCTCCTATAATGGAAAATTCCATTTAATAGATTCTTTTTTATTACAATTGTTGTTACTATTATTAATATCAGTTTTTCTATTAATCTGTCTAATTTCAACATTAATATTATCATTATCCGTATTGAATGCAGTGGCAAATTTATTATTGTCAGTATCAGTATCATTAATAGTATCAGAAGCAAACACATCTTCAACAACATTATCATTACTCTTACTAACTAACAAACTTCCTCTCAATACACCCCTAATAAATTCAGACATATTATTATTTTCATACTTGCTGAGTAATAGAATTAATTCATTGTCGTTTCTTTTGTTTAATCTAAAACTAATCATCATTTTAAAATCACTCCTTTTTAATTTTTGTTAGTTTATTTGATATAGTTTAGTTTGTATGACGGTTATATTTAATTATATTTGACTGTATGACATATTATACATGGTAAATTATAGTGTATGACATATGTATGACAAGACATAAGATAATTAAAATTATTTTATAATTATTTTTATATTCCTATTGACATTAATAATTATATTATGGTAGAATTAATCTACAAATAAATTACATTACAATTTAAAATAAAAAGGAGAAATTAATATGAGAAATAGAGTTGAACAATATAAAAATTATCTAATTAACCAAGCAAAATCTAATAATACTATTTCATCTTATGTATCAGACTTGAATCACTTCTTTACTTTACATGATGAGATTAATAGGGATTCTATTATTAGATATAAGGAAGAGATTAGTGGTTTATCTTCTTCCTCTATTAATAGGAAATTATCAAGTTTAAAATCGTTTAATGAATTTTTATTGATGTTTGGATTGATTGATAGTGTAAAAATTATCAAGAGGGATTTTGTTAAAATACAAAGCAAAGGAAATCCAACAGATGTAACTGAATCACAAGTATCTGAATTTTTAGATAAGGTAAGTAATAAGTATAGTTTGCATAGAGTTAGAAATATTGCTATTGTATTTCTGATTGCTAATACAGGTATCAGGAGAGAAGAAATTACAAATTTGAAATTGAGGAATTTAGATTTAGTTAATGGAGAGTTGAAATTGATTGGTAAAGGTGATAAGGAAAGAACTGTGTTGTTAAATGATGTTGCAATAAAAGTTATTAAGGATTATTTAAAGATTAGAGAAAAACATAAGTTTGCTAATAGTCCATATATATTTTTAACTGAAAGAAGTGAGAAATTAAATAAGGATACAGTTAATTATATATTTAATAGTTATTGTGATGGTGGTTGTAAGGTTAGAGTACATTCACTTCGCCATCACATGGCTACGAGTGCAATAGAACAAGGAGTTTTAACATTGCCAGAATTACAGAATCAACTTGGTCATAGCAATTTAAATACTGTGGGCATTTACGCACAAGCAAGAAAAAGTAATATTAGAAGTAAAATTAATAATTTGAGGATTGGATTGTAGGTTAAGGATATTTTATAAAATAATTAATACATCATTAATTATTAGTGGTGTATTTTTTGATGGATAAGTAAAATTTAAAAAAAAATAAATTATAAATTTTACAAAATATAAATATAATTGTGTTGACATATGAATTGTGATATTGTATAATGTGGTTAGGGGGAGGAAACTGAGAAATTTTAAGTGTGTAATAGATTGTAAATATAATAATTTAAAGGAGATGAAGTTTTATTTTACAAAGTATATTATCAGACATTGATAACATACTTATTAAGAATATGAAAATAAAAAATAAATTAGATAAGCACAATACCATACAGAAGGAGATATTTAATCTTGCAAAGAAATATAATCTTACTCCAGAATTAGAATATAAAATATTTTATAATGATAGAAATAGTAAAATTGATATTGTGTGGCATAAAGATAATAAACCATTTATTGCTATTGAAGTAGATTCTAGTTTAAGAGAAAAATCTATTGGTAAATTATTATTAATAAATTGTAAATATAAAATATGGTTATACTATGGTAAGAAAAAATTAGAATTTAATAGTTTTATTGATTATCATGATACTGAAAATAAAATTACATATATTACACCTTGCTTATTATAGAAAAGAATAATTTGTTCGGATAAGTACATCCCGAACAAATTTCAGTCGTTGGGCAAAGAACGCCCACGCCTGAATGATAATTTTTTATTTATTTTTATTTTACTGTTGACAATTATATTTATATTGTGTTACAATACGGATAGGAGAAGAATATAATTTTATTTATTTTATGGAGGTGAAAATAAAATATGAGAAATTGTACAAAGTGTTAATATAATTATGTTTAATCGCATACGATACCTTTTTTCTATATTATAAATATATTATAAAATTAGGTATCGTATTAGAAACATAAAAATAATAAGCATTTTAAATAATTATTAAGGAGAAATTTATGAAAAAAATAAAATTAGGAAATTTAAATACTAAAGAATTTGTTGAAATGTTTGGTACAGATAAATTAAAAATTAGGTATAAAAAAGATAAAAGTATAACAGGCAGAGATAAAGAATTACTTCTTAAGAAAGCAAGTAAATATTGTGATATTCAAGATTTATCACAAGGTAAATATAATATTACTAAAATTTATACAGCAGATAAAGAAGATTTAATACTTCCATTAAAGAAAGGATTAAATAAGTTTCTAACTCCTCTCATTTTAAATAAATTAATAGAATTAGATTGTGATAATAATTTTAAATTTACTTTATCACTTTTAAAATGGGCAAAACAATTTGAAATAATTAATGAAAATTATGGTTTTATAAAATTTAATCAAGATAAATGTTTTACACATTTAAATGTCGAACCAGATACTATGCTTGAATATTTTAACAAAATAGATTCATGTATTAAATATTATTTTGAAAAGAATCTTGCTATATTGTCTGATAAATCAGGATTAGATTTAATTGATTATGAATCTTTTCAAAAGGTTAGAAAATTATTTACCAATAATGATAAAAATGCAGAAGGAGGATATGATATAGGTGGTAAATACATAGACGAGATTATTAGTGATGATGATAGGAAGTTTTATTATGAATGTGAAAGAATAGCAAAAGAAAGAGCAGGAATAACTAGAGTTCAAGAAAAATTTTATGGAAAAAAATCATACATATATAAAAGAGAATTAAAAGTATTATTAAGTGAAAGACATATATTATTTATGTATCCTGTTTATAATATTTATTGCAAAGATGCAAATGAAGTAAGGAAAACATTAGCAAAATTTAATGATGTAGATACTAGTCCAGAAGAATTTGTAAGAGTATTTAATGAAAAATTTGTAGAGTATATAGAAAAGAAAGCAACTAGCAGACATAATAAAGAAATAGAATTATCTTTGGACGTAGAGAATATAAAAATAATTAAACCACATAGATTATTAGAATCATACATAAATGATTATAGAAATTTATCAGAAATAACAATTAATAGAGATTCAGAGAATGTTGAAAAGAAATATGATATAAAAACTGATACTGTTGAAGACAATATGAAAAAGTTAAATTCTAGTTGTACAATTAATTAAATAATAAAAAGGAGAATCTAAATTTGAAAAAAGCATTTAATCAACACAACAAATTAGTAGATATAATTGAATCTACTAAAAATGATACATATACTTGTCCTGTTTGTAAAGAGATATTAACTAGAAATTTTGGTGCGAGTAGACAGTTTTTCTCACACCCTTCTGGTAAAGGTGATGAATGTGAGTTAAAATTAGGTATTATGATGAAGGATAAAAATGGTGTTTATGGGGAATCTGATATAGACATTCTTAGAAGGGAGTATTATGAGAAAACATTTGATGATGTTAATATTGAATTGTCTGATTATATGTCTGAAGAAGGATATTATTTAACACAGGAACAGAAAGATATTATATTTGCTGAAGAAGATAGAATCAAGATTGCTGCACTGGCAGGAGCCAGTAAGTCCCATTCTTTGTATTATTATGCTAAAAATAGACCGTTTAAGAAAATATTGTATGTAGTGTATAATAAGAGCATGAAGGATTCCGCTGATTTAATGTATAAAAAACTACCATTTGTTACAGTAAAAACTCAACATGGGTTAGCTTATGGTTTTGTAGGAAAATTTTATAAAAATAAATTAACATTGAATTATGGAATAGTTGATATAATTAAAGATTTAAATTTAAACTGGAATAAAGATATGGAATTGGCAACAAAAATTGATGCAATGATGAAAGTTTTTATGTTGTCTGATAAAAATGAATTCAATGATATTAATTTATTCAGAGATATTAATGGGGATACAACTGAGGAAAGAGAAAATATTATAAATAAATGTAATATTCTTTGGGAATTAAAAAAGGAATATAAAAATAATATTAAGATAGAGCATGATTTTTATCTTAAATTATTCCATCTCTCAAAGACTTCTCTTCAAAATAAATTTGACATAATTATGGTAGATGAATGTTTACCTAAATCTCAATCAGTAAAAACAGATCAAGGAATAATATCTATTAATAAATTATATGATTGGTATATCCAAGGTAAAGAATTACCTAAAGCACTAAGTTACAATATTAAAACTGATACTTTTGAATACAAAGATATTATAGGTGCAAAGAAATCAGATAATAGACAATTATTAGAAATTGTCACAGAAGGTTTAACTAAATTACAATGTACTGAATATCATAAAGTATTAACTCAAAGAGGATATGTAAAAGCAGAAGATTTAGTTATTGGTAAAGACTCATTAATTTTAGATAGTGTAGAAAATCAAAAAACTAAATTCAAACCTAATAATGATCAAATTCAAATTATACTAGGTTCATTTTTAGGCGATGGTAGTTTATCTAAAATGAGTAAATTTAATACACACAGATTAAATTTTACTCAAGGTATAAAACAAGTAGAATATTTAAAATCAAAAACTATTGCATTTGGTTTGGATTATCATTTAATTGAAAGTGGATATACACATGAATTATCTATTTGTCAATCAAATCCTACAAAAGTATTTTTATTAGAAAAAGACATATGGGAGTTAATGAATGATATAAATGAAATAGGATTAGCAATATGGTATCAAGATGATGGAAGTTATAATAATGGTAGATATTGTACAATTAATTCTAATCAACTAACTTATGAACAAACTGAGTATATGCGTAATATATTATTAGATAAATATAATATTGAATTTAAAACTTCAATAAGTAAGGGTAAATATTATTTATTAAGAGCAAATAAAGAAAACAGCGATAAATTTATTAATTTAATACATAAACATATGCATCCAAGTATGCAATATAAATCATACATTGATATTTCTAATAACGTAAATACATATAACAATAAATATTTAAATCATGGTGGTAATTATATAAAATCTATTAATAAAATACATAAAGAAGATGTTTATGATATTGAAGTTAAAGACAACCATAATTTTGTAACTACAAGATCAAGGTATGATAATAAAAGTGGTGTTAGTCCTTCAGGTATAGTAGTACATAATTGTCAGGATTTATCTAAATTAACATTAGATGTGTTAAAATCATCAAATGTTAAAGGTATAGTTTTAGTAGGTGATAAATTTCAAAGTATTTACAACTGGCGTAGTTCCGTTAATATTATGCCATTATTTGAAGGAAAAGAATATAAACTTACTACTTCATTTAGAGTTAGTCAGAATATTGCTAATATAGCAAATTTACTTATATCTGATTTTATTGGCGAAGATATTAATATGAAAGGATTTAATACTAAGCAAACTATTATAGATAAAATTGATAAATCAAAACCTTATGTTTGTTTATGTAGGACTAATGCTTATATTTTTGCTGAAATAGCAGATGCATTAAGTCAAGACAAAAATAAGAAGTTTTTCTTCGAGGGTGGTTTTAAATCTTATAATTTTTCCAATTTAAGGGACTGTTATTTTTACAGTAAAGGACATCCTACAAAAAATAAATTATTTTCTAAATTTAAAAATTTCTATAGTATGAGAGAGTATGCAGAAGATACAAATGATATTGAATTGCTTTCTTTAATTAGAATGGTAGATAAATATGGTTCTATTATCGTAGATATAGTTGATGGTATTAAGAATAATGCAGTTACGGATAAAAATAAGGCAAATATTATATTTTCTACATGTCATAGAGCGAAGGGAGCTACCTATACCCTACCTGTTTATATATCTGATGATGTTCTTGATCTATCTAGTGTTTTTAGGAAGAAATACATAGAAAAAGATAGTAAATTTGATATTAAAAAATATGAAGAAGAAATAAACATAATTTACGTAGCAATTTCTAGACCATACGCAACCATTGAATTGTGTGATAAAATTAAAGATTATTTAATATTAAGGCATAAGTATTTTAATAAAGAAAATAATAATTAAAACAAATAACAAATTGTAAATATAATTGTTGACATACTCTTCCCTACTGTGCTATAATACAAATAGTAGGGAAGAAAGTAAGAAAGTAAGAATAAATTAATTACATAGTTTAATAAATTAATAATAAAACAAAAAATCAAAAATCTAAGAAAGGAGAAAATTATTTATGGGAAGTTCAAATTTAGTCTTAGACGATAATCAAATTAAAGCAATCAAATCACTAGAAAAAGCATTTAAGAAATGTGAAATTTTAGGATTAAAGTTTGTTGGTGTAGACACAGATCTATTATGTACTACAGGATATACTAATTATGATAGTATTATAACAGATGGAGTTTATGTTGAAGTAAATACTTATGATTCATATAAAGATTCTTTTGGTAGTTAATTAGTAAGTAAAAATCTATTGATATATTTACTTTATAATATATCTAATTAAGGAGGAATTTAATGAAGAAAATTTGTCCCATTTGTAATGAAGAATTTGAAACAAATATACCAAATAAAATTTATTGTTCTGCATATTGTAGCAATAAAAGAAGAAATCTAAAAATACAAAATAAAGAATTTCATAAAGTATGTGAATGTTGTGGTAAAGAATTTACTTCTAAATCTAATACAAAATATTGTTCTGATGAATGTAAAAATATTAAATTAAATGAATATAATAATCTTATTTATAAAAAATATTGTAAATACTGTAATATGTATTTTGAAACAAAAAATAATAGTAAAATATACTGCTCAGATGAGTGTAGAACTATAGATAGGAAGAACAAAAATAAAAATAAGTATATCAAAATTTGCAATACTTGTAAAAAAGAATTTTCAACGATATCAGGTAACAAACAATATTGTTCAGAAAAATGTCTACCAAGTAATAAAAGTAAAGAAAATAAAAGAATCTGTAAAACATGTGGAAAAGAATTACCATTAAAATCTGGTAAACAATATTGTTCTAAAGAATGTAGGGATACTAAACAAAAACTTTGTCCTATTTGTGGAGAAAAATTTAAAACAAAATATAGAAGAAAATATTGTAGTGATAAATGTAAAAAAATTGGAGTAAAGTATAAAAATAAAATACAACAAACAGAATTAGATTTAAATAAAAATAATGATGATATACGTTTAATATTTAATGGCAAACCAATCAATACTTGGCATATTTCAGGTTTTACAGAAAAATTAAAAAATAATATTTTAGAACGAGATGATTATAAATGTTATGTATGTGGTAAAAAAACTAATCTTCATGTTCACCACATAATATCAAGAATTGAAGGTGGCCCACATATCCCAGAGAATTTAATAACACTATGTGGAAGTTGCCATAAAAGTGTTGAATCTGGTAATGTTGATAAGATAATTAAAAAATGTTTAAAAACATTAAAAACAATACCTAAAGGAATACATAAAATATTTTAAATATTTGTCAAAATACATATTTAAATAAAGTATAATAAAGAAAGGAGGTGTAATTTTATAAACAAATACATAGGGATATACAGAGTCTTCCCCACCATTTGTAACAATGGACAATTATCAAAGAATTTAGATGATGTATTTTTACTTGGTAAATATAAAATTCAAGTATATCGTTATGATGAAAACACATTATCAATTTTATTTACAAATAATCAAACAGTTAATAATGTAATTCCACAATTAAATTCATTAGGAGTAAAAACTGAATTATATTTAGAAGGTGAATTTGAATCTATATATCATTTTAATGAAGAATACATAGATAAGGTTAATGAAATTATAAAGTTTCAAACGAAAGGTAAAGGAATTCAAGCAAAATCAAAAAGAAATCTGAATAAACTACAAAAACAATTAGATAAAGAAAATGAAAAATTAGATAAAAAGCAAACAAAACAAAAAGTAAAGCAAAAAGAAATTTAAAATTTATTTTTAAATGCAAATTATCACCCTTAAATTGCTATCAAATTAAAAAACATAAACTTATACATAAATTGAATCAAGTCTTGAATATGGTATCATAATATCGAATTAAGTCCACATTTTTGAATATTAAAATTAAATATTTCTGTGTAATGGATATGAGTTATTTCTACAGAAAGGAAATATAATTTATTTGACTACTACTTCTACTCCATCTACTCAAAACAAAATATCTATATCAGATAAAAGTGTTAGAGATAACACGCAACAATGTATTATTAACATGAAAGACAATACAATAAAAGTAATAAGTAAAATTTATAAACACAAAGTCGGAGAATATATATTTGATTTAAAAGAATGGAAAGATACATACTTAGTGAATCCTACATTTAATGTTAGTTATAATAAGAGATTATTGATAGAAAAATATTATAAAACGACATTTAAACAAAATTATTTAAATGTTTACAATGATAGTTTAAATAGTAGATTAATTGATTCACAAGTTATGGCAATAAACAAGGCATATGAAATTTATTTAGAGAAAGTTAAATTGTTGGAAGATAATTAATAAAATAATTAGATAATATTAAAGGAGATATAATTTTGGGTAAAAAACTAACTACTTTGGAAATAATTAATAGATGCAAAGAATTAGGAATTGAATTTACAGATGAAGAATATATTGATGCACATTATTTGCATAATTTCAAATGTTCTTGCGGTAATATATTTGAAAGAAATTGGAATAATGTATGGTCAAAAAGACAAATAAAATGTGACGATTGTTTAGGGATAATAAAATGGGATTATAGAAGTGTAGAAGAATTATTACATATAAAAGGATATATAATACTAACTAATAAATATATTAATAGTCATACTAAATTTCATTATAAAGATAATTTTGGATACTTTTATTTTGGTTCATTGAATAACTTTATGAATAGAACTCCAAGAATATTCGCAAAATCAAATCCTTATACAATATTAAATATTAAATTATGGTTAAAATTAAATAACAAACCATTTGAATTAGTTAGTAATATATATATTGATGCTCATAAAGATTTAAAATGGAAATGTTTAAATGATATTTGCAAAGAAGAATGGGATGCACCTTGGAATACAATATCTAATGGTAGTGGTTGTCCATATTGTTGCTTTCCTACAAGAAAAGTAGGATTATCAAATTGTCTTGCAACTAAATTTCCAATACTTGCTTCTGAATGGCATCCTACTTTAAATGGTGATTTAACACCATATGATGTAAGTTGTGTAACAGATAAAGATGTATGGTGGAAATGTGAAAAGGGGCATGAATGGCATGATACAGTTGCTCACAGAAATAGTATTGAAAAAAGAAAATGTCCTTATTGTTTTGGTAGGTATCCTAGTGAAGAATATAATTTATTAGTTATTAACCCCGAATTATGTAAGGATTGGGATTATGAAAGAAATGACAAAACACCAGAAAAATATAATCCTTATAATAATGAATATGTTTGGTGGAAATGTTCTGAATGTAATTATAAATGGTTTGCACAAATTAGTAGCAGAAGTAAAGAAAATGGATCTGGTTGTCCAGAATGTAGTAAATCAAAGGGTGAAAAGAGAATAAATAATGTATTAATAAGTTGTAATTGGAATAACATTTCTCTAGAAGAATTTAAACAATTAATTGATAAAAATAAGTACAATAAAAATTATTTTATTCCACAAATGAAATATAAAGAATTAATAGGAATTGGTGGAGGTTTATTATCTTATGATCATTATATACCAAAATTAAATTTACTTATTGAATACCAAGGAGAACATCATGAACGTCCTGTAGATTTTGAAGGAAAAGGTGAAGAGTATGCAAAAGAGCAATTTATAAAACAGGTGGAACATGATCGTAGAAAAAGAGAATATGCAAAGAAAAACAATATAAAACTATTAGAAATATGGTATTGGGATTATAATAATATTGAAGATATATTAAATAATATAATAAAGGAGAATATATAATATGAAATATTATGTTTTTAGTGGTAAACTTATTTATTCAGACAGTGCAGAATATGAATTGCTCTCCCCTATTTCTAAACCTACAATAAATTTATCAAAATTACTTAATACAATATGCTATTCATATAACAACAATGTAGAAATTAGAATATTAAAAGGTTGTAAAATATTATTTAATGAATCAGGTAGATTATTAAATATTATCAATAAAAATAATGGTTTGCTTAGTTATCATGTCAATAGTGAAGATTTTGAATCTATACTCTTTTACAATACTGATGAATATTTAGATATTGAGATAAATAGTGGATTTTTAGATGATTTAGATAGGCAAAATATTGAAAATAGTGAAAGCAGACAAGGAGATTATACTATTGATGTCAGGACAAAATGAAAATAAATCAAGACAATACATAGATATAAACATAACCACAGGATATTGTGCTAAGTGTTTAAAGAATTTAAATGATATTGATAAAAGTGATAGGAGAAATATAACTAGAGACCATAATGGGAATGAGTTTTGCGATATGGAATGTAAGTGTGATTATAGTAGAAGTAATAGAGAAGATATGGATGATATTGTTAAGAATTGGTTTGTGAATGGGAGATAGGAGGATAGTATACATTTGAATAAAACAGAAGAAATAAAATTTTATGAAAGGGAAAATAAAAAAGCAGAATGTATTACTAGACAGTTAACAGAAGAAGAAAAAATAAAATATGGATTAAAAAGAAAGGATAATATTAAAATAATGAATTTAGAATTAAAAATTAATGAGAATTTTAAAAACTTATTACCTCCATTACATCAAGAGGAATTTGATAAATTAGAAGAATTAATTTTAAAAGATGGATGTACTGATTCAATAAAAGTTTGGAAAGATAAAAATTCTAATAGTTTATATATAATTGATGGTCATAATCGTCATTCAATATGTCTTAAATATAATGTTGAATTTAAAATTGAAGAAATAATATTTGATTCTCAAGAAGATGTTTTAGAATGGATTATTAAACACCAATTTGGAAGAAGAAACATTAACGATACTCAAAAGTCTTATTTAAGAGGATTACAATATGAGAATGAGAAGAAAAAACCATATGGTAGATCTGATAGAAATTTTGGGACGGAACATTCTTCCACCCCAAATTCAGAAAAAGTAGAAGATGAATCTTCTGATATTAATTTCCAATCCATTAAAACAGCAGACCGTATAGGACAACAACATCAAGTTAGCGAACGTGCAATAAGAGAAGATGGAAAGTTTGCTAATGCTTTAGATAAAATTGCTGATACTATTGGGATAGAAGCAAAGAATAAAATATTGAATAAAGAAAAAATAATTTCAAAACAAGATGTAATCAATATTGGTAATCAAATTAATAATGGAACAGCAAATGTTGATGATTTAAAAAAGGAAATAATAGAATCAGAAGATAAAAAGGTTAAATTTCCTAAAATAGAAAATACAGAAACAAAAAAAGGGAGACCTCCTAAAAAAGAATTAAAAATGAAAACAGAAAATAAAAAGAAAGAAGATGATGTTGATAGTAACATAGAAAAAGAATCAGAAATAGAGATAGAAACACATAAAGAATCATTAGATGATATTGCAGATGGAAATTTAGAAAATACAGAAAAAGATAATAATGAATTGAATGATCTTAATAATAATCAGAAAATAGACCAAGAAGAAAATACAATTGATAATATTAAAGAAAGTATTAAAGATATTAAAACACCTAAATATATAGAAGATACTTTTAATTTTATGAGGGAAGTAGAAAACTTTAAAGAAAATATTACTTACACTATTGAAACATTCAATGATGATTTATTTGAAATATACAATGTAGAAATAATCAAGGAAGATAAAATTATTGCATTAAACTATTTTAATGAATTAATAGATAGTATGATTAAATTAAAAAATAAAATAAATAATATAAAGGAGAATAATTAATATGAAAGACGTGAAAAGAAGATTTGAATGGATACCTGTAGAAGAATTACATTCTGGTTTAGTTTATCAAAGACCTATAAATGAAGATTTTATAAGAGATAAAATTTTACACTTTGATAAAAATGAAGTAGAAACACCTTGTATTAGTTTTAAAATTAATAAAGATGGTAAAAATGAATATAGAGTAATTGATGGTCAACATACAATTATGATAGTAAAACAAATTGGTTGGATTAAAATAAGATGTGAAGTAAGAGAAGGATTATCAGAAGATCAAGAGAATGAATGGTTTTATAAAAAAAATACTAAAAAGAGGAATCAGACTAGGAATAGATTGCAAAATTCAAAAATTGAAGGTAAATTTGATTTGACAACAAATTTATTAGTTAATTCATTAGAATCAGTAGGTTATAAATTAAAAACTTCTGACATTAAAAATGGAAAAGGTATTATCAATGCAGGACTTACTATAGAAAATATATTCAAAGAAATGGGAGAATTAGATTTTAAAAAATGTATGGAAATACATAGTATTGTATGGGACGGTAATAAAAAATCAATAAGTAAACCATTTTTAAATGGTATGTGTAAGTTTTATACTACATATAAAGATGAATTTGATTCTAAAAGATTTATTAATTCATTTTTAAAGAAAAATATTACGGCAGAAAATATTGCTAAAGATGTTTCTAATAACACATTAAAAAGAGATATCAGTATTAAATATGCATGGGTATTAGTTGAATATTATAATAAAGGTTTAAAAGATGAAAAGAAATTAAAATGTAGTAAATTAATAGATTAATATTTAAAATAAAATAATATATAAAATTAAAAGGAGAAATGATATTATGAAATATAATGTATATAATATTGATAACTGTGATTTTATTGGTATGATAGAATTTAATAATTGTGTAGAAACTATGGACATTTCAACTTTAGAGCATAAATACATTATTGATATATTTGAACCATTGTTTGAATCTTATAATAAAGAAATTTTTAATAATAGATTTGATGGTATATGGTTTATATTTATTAATTCTAAAACATTAAAACCTGCTTTAGAAATTAGTTATTTTGACGATAGAGGAGAAAAATGTGTTTTAGTTGATATTCCAGAATCAGATACAAGAGCAACATTTTTTGAAAATTTATTTGAAAAATATGTTAATAATATGAGTTATTATGATAGTGAAAATTATTGTACTAAAAAACAATGTATTGATGAGAATATAGTAGATTGTAAGGAATGTGAATATTTTTATAGAAATATTAAATAAAAGTTAGTTAATATAATTATAGTTGTGAGTATTAAAAATACAAATACTCACAACTAATAAATATAATTCATAAAAGGAGAAATAATATTTATGAAAAAAGCACAAGCAAGTATAATACAAGGTACATATTATGAAATTAATCTTGAAGGTTTAGGAGAATTTAAATTTCTATTCTCAGAAAACAAAGAATCTAAATCTGTAAAGGACAAATTCTTTGTTGAATCATTTTGGAATCCTCCTAATTATGGATTAGTAGATCATATTGTTGGTTATTATTGTAAAAGTATAGAATTGGAGATTAATAAAATTATAGATGATATGAGTTATTTTATTGATTGTGCTAGGGTTAGTTGTTTGTGTAGGATTGATAGTAATCACGATGATGAAGGAGTATATGAAGGTATATTGGATGAAATTTTTGGTGGATATAGTGGAGATAGAGATTTGGATAATGAAGATGAAAATAGTTTTTGTGGTTATGATGGAGATTTTAGTGAATTAGATTGTTCAGATAGAGAATGTGAGGGTTGTGAATATTTTAAGGGTGATAATTGTAATGAAGAAGATGATTTTATTATTACAGATTGTCTTGCTGGCTATTATGGATACTATGGTTATCCTGAATTTTTAGGACAGGTATTACATAATTTCAATGATAGAGAAAAGTATGGTTTGATTGGTGAAATTAAATTGATTGATGCAGAACCAAGTAAGAGAGTATTTTTTGAAAATGAAAATGGTGATGAATTTACTGTTAGGTATTTTATTAGTGAACAAAATGAAAATGGTTGGAAAGCAAGTTATACATTGTATAAAGATGTTAGAAACGAAGATGGTAGTGGTCATGGAGAGATGATTGATGAAGGTTTTGCTGGAAGTAGGTATGTTTTAGAGAATTAGTTAAATAATTTATAATTAGTGCAAGTGATTTAACTTGTGATATAGTTATTTTTCTTGTGCTAATTAGATTTTTTATAAAATAAAAAGGAGGATATTTTATTGGCATACGATAATATAACATTAGGTTTTGCAAAAGATAAAGATAATAATATTGTTTATATTGATAAATTAACAGAAGAAGATAGGAGTAGGAATTTTTATTGTCCTGTATGTTCGACGGAAGTAAAACCTGTTGCTATTAATGGTATAACTAAAAACGGAGATATATCACAAGTTACACCTCATTTTTCTCATTATGATTCTAGTAAATGTAATAGTGAATCTTTAAAACATTGGTGGTATAAAAATGAATTTATAAAATCAGGTGATGTATTTAAAATAAAGACAGATGAAATTAAAGAATATATTTGTCAGGATATAATAATTGAAAAAACTTATAAAACAAGTCATGGTATTTATAAACCTGATTTATCTATAATTACATCGGAAAATGAAATTATATTTGTTGAATTTGATTATAAAAATAAAAAGAAAATTCAAGATTATATTGATAAATGGAGTGAATTAAAAAATAGTGTAATATCAATTGATTTAAAAATTATATCTAATTCAATTGAAGCTAGTATAAAGGATTTTGAAGCATTATATTATGAAGGAAAGTTTTTTGAATTTAATAAAGATACCGCATATACTTCTACTATTGGTAAACATAAAGAAAATATATATTCAAATGGTATTAGTGAAGAAAAGAAAAAAAGAATTAGTAATTTAGATTGGTTTTGGAATGATATTTGTTTATATAATTTAGGTAAAAAAGATATAATTGATATAAATAATCTTTTAGAATATATTAGAGATGTTGATGAAAATATTGAATATGGAGATAAAGAAGTTATTATTGACGTATTAAGAAAACCTAAATGCAATCATATACTTAAGGATATTGTAGATTATAGATATAATAAAATGATTAATATTTTAAATAATTATAAATTAAAATTTAATGAATTTAAATTTGATATTATAATTCCTCGTTTATTATATGATAGAATATTTGGTGATTATTTTATAGATACGTCTAAAGGTAATAAATATTTAAAAAATGATATAAAACTTGAAAAATGGATTAATGATATTTATACAGTGGATAAAACATTTAATAATTTATCTCCTATAATTGAAGAATTAAATAAAAAATATGAAACTATTTTTGAGGATTGCAGTGATATTAAAAATTTATATATGAATATTGATATTTATATTCCTCATTATAAAGATACTGTAATTTTAAAATTTGGTGATAATAAATTTGATTTAAAAAAAGAAACAAAGTATAATTTTATAGATAATAATTCATGTAAAGAAATTTTTATAAAGTTTATAGAAGATAAAAAATTAAAATTAGAATTTGATAAAATTGTTGTTGATAATTTAAATACCATAGTAAAAATAGCTAAAGAAAAATTTGAATATTGGGATGATTATTATGGCAGTTATATTTGGAAAATTGAATCATTATTAACTTATAATACACTTCAAATAATTTATAAATTCAAATCTACTCCATCAGAGGAAATTGTTTGTAATATTGAATATTTTAATAATTCTTTAAAAATAGATGGTAATATAATTGATAATAATTTTGATATTAATAATTATCAATTATTAGAAAATATTATAATCGATAATTTTACAAAAGCAAAAAAAGAAAATGTACCTTTAGATAATATTGTAAAAGAGGCAATAAAAGATTTAGAAATGAGATGGTATAATTCTAATTATGATTGTTATAAATCTATAAAAGTTACATTATTATCAATAAAAAAAGCAAAAGTTACATATACTTGTAAAGAAGATGTTAGTGTTTTATATGTTATAAATAATAATTTATATAAAAATGAGCATAAATTATGTTCATTAATTAATAAATCAAAGAAATCAATCATAAATATTTTTAATAAATTATTTAATTTTCAAGATTATATAGATTTTATGGATTTAATAGATAATGAATTTTATAATTTTATTTGTAAGTTAAATAAATTTTATTCTAATTTAACATTACCTTGGAGAATATATAATTCAAATGAAAATAATAAAAATATTATTATATTATTTAATAAAGATAATATAATAATTGATAATTTTATAATTGAAGATAATAATATTGATTATGATGAATTAGAAAAGAATATAAAAAAACAATTTAGCAACAGTATACATAATTATATATATAATAAAAAGGAGGACATTAATATTGGCTAAAAAAATGGATTTGTTTTATATTTTAAAATTAAATATTAGTTCAATATTAGAGTATAATAGCAATATTAATATCTCCTTTGAAGATGCAAAAAAACGTGGTTGGGTTGTAAGTATAGGAGATAATCAAGTATTGAAATTTTTAAGAGATATAAAATGTATTGATTTTGATAAGCACAGACAAAAAATAAATGAATTATATACTTCACGCAATGAATTAAAATCTCAACCTAAATCTATTGAAAATAGTAAAAAAATTTATAGTTATCAAAAACAGATTGATGATTTGCTTTATATTCCAGATGTAATATCAGTACATGCAAATACATCAAAAAAAGATTATAATACAGTAGCAAAAAATACTTTTACAGTAAATGGTATTATTTTCAAAAGACTGTGTGCTGGTGCAGGTCAACTAAGACG
>Ga0209416_1000512_pt1 | contig 39800 bp, 43 predicted proteins | sample RifGroF1_FD_184001 | JGI IMG/M metagenome (GOLD analysis project Ga0209416, IMG submission 184001) | Groundwater microbial communities from Rifle, Colorado, USA - Groundwater F1 (SPAdes) (version 2) | ecosystem: Environmental > Aquatic > Deep subsurface > Groundwater | place: Rifle, Colorado...
GCAAGCCGAGGTGGCGAAATGGTATACGCAAGGGCCTTAAGAGCCCTCGAGCCTTAAACTCATGCAGGTTCGAGTCCTGTCCTCGGCACCATACAGAACTTTTTAAATAGCTTTTCAAATTACCCCGATTTGACGAGCTATTTTCAGGTTCAAGCAGTCCATTTTTATCGTTACTCTCTTTTGCACCCTCTTTGTATTTCAAAAAGATAAATCTAGGCTGATACTCCAATTTTTGATCTAGTAAGATCGGGTTCAAGCCAATTGCCTTGAAAATGACTTTTTTGTCTTCTGAGTCACCGTTTTCAAACCTTTGATTGGCCAGTAACGCAAACTCAAATGAGTCTTTTGCGATATCAGCCCAATCAGCTCCATTCTTGTTAGCATGCGTTAACTGTTGTGTAATATTGTCTTTCTCAATCATCAGCTCGCGTTTTCTATCAGCAAACTCTGTATCTGACAGAAGACTGCCGTCATTCTCTGGTGAAATCTTAAGCGCTATCAGATTATCAATCCTGCGGTTTACCCCGTCTAAAGCGGTCTGGAGTGCCTCTGAGCTATTCTTGTTAACTACCTGACTCTTTTCTTTGGTTTCATCTAGTGCCTCATATGCCCAATCGACAAATTCTTTGTCTTCGATGTCAAACTGGAGAAGATCGCTTGAGAACTGACCTTCAAGTTTGGATGTAGCAATATATGGCTGTGAGCATTTGACCTGACCCTTCTTTGTACAGCTATAGTACCCAAAAATTTGCTCAGTGCCGTTTTTGTACTTCTTTTTATGCTCTTGGGCGGTAATGCAGTAGTGACACTCTCCACATTTCATAATGCCATTAAGCGCGAAATCGTGTACCTGTAATCTTGCCTTTGATCTGCCATCCAAAATGTCTTGTAAGAGGTTAAATTCTGCCTCGCTAAGCATGGCTGGATGTTGGCCTTGATATAGCTTTCCACCGTACATGAATTTGCCAGTGTAGAAAGGGTCGCGTAAGAGTCTGTGCATCCAGCTTTTGACAATGGGTTTGCCTGACTTTGAACTTCTGATCCCTAAAATGTTGGCTTCGCGCATTAAAGCCTGAACGCTGTAGTTGCCAGTTAGGGCAAGATCAAATAGCTTTCTCATGAGTGGGAAATAGACAGGGTGAGCTGAGATATCTCTGAGTCCCTGAGGTTTCTCATGATTATTTTTGTATCCTGGTCTGGCTTTACCTGGGAATACACCACGTTCGGCCTTGAGTTTTAATGCCTCGGTTACGTTGACACTTTTATTGTCATTCTCTAACTTTGCTTGAGTACAAAGCAGATTGAGCATAAACTTGTCATTTGGATTATTCCTAAATGTTTGATACGGTGTGACTACCTCCAGAAGTTTTCCTTGATCCATCATGTAAATAATTCTGCCTGTATCGACAGTATTTCTCGATAACCGCGACGGGTTAAGTAAAACAATTCCGTTTACATCACCATCTTCTATTTTTTGTATTAGTTGGCCAAAAATAGGTCTCCCCGGCATCTTGGCGGTTCGTTGCTCTTGAAGTGGCTCACCAACTAATTCAACACCTTTTTGGTGTACAAGAGCAGTCAGATTGGTGATCTGATCAGGTAGGGATTGGATTTGTCGTTCATCTGATTCGCTACTTTTTCTGCAATACATCATATAGCGGGGAATAGTCGGAGCTTGGCTTTTATTTTTAGTATTATAGTCAGCGAGTCGCATATTGCCTCCTTTGTAATTCCGAAGATGTAATAACCTTTGGCTCGACTGTGTTTGTTTTTGGTTTTGGTCTAATTAAGATTTCCATAAGATTTAAAAAATGAGTTGCCAGTTCGGTTGCTTCCTCATCAGATAGAGTAATTTCATATTTGTCTTTATATAGCTTCTTAAATTTATCTAGATACTCTTTACTAATCATGGCTGTAGTCTTAAATATACTGTAACTATAGTTATAGAATAGCAACTATAGTTGTAGTTGTCAAGCATATTTCAAGGCTAAATTACAACTACGGTTATAGTCTGAATCTAGGCACAAATAATGTCCTATAAGTTGATATAACTGAGGTTATTTGATAAACTACCGTCAAATTGCAAGTGATATACTACGATTATGAATATGATTCCAGATGAAAAAAGTCAAAAGGCTTTTGGCAAAAACTTAAGATCAGTAAGAGAGACTAAAAATCTCTCCCAAGAAGACGTCGCAATGCTGAGTAAGATTTCTACTACACACTACGCTGGTATTGAGCGAGGTGAACAGAATCCAACATTCTCAGTGATTGAAAATATCTGCAAAGCACTCAAAGTAAAATCTTCTCAAGTGTTGCCATTCTAATAAACTGGTTTTTGCGTAATTTGCCCCTCTGGAGTATCATTCAAACAATATCAAATACCGTTAGTACTTGATGTTAACTGCCCACCTTGGGTAGTTATGTTGAAAAACAATATCATCCTCACAATTTTACAGAAAGAACTTTTAACTCTTTTTGGTTATCTAAATCCCTATATTGAGACTGCTTCACGTCTTTTCAATATTTATAATCCATATCTGGTATTTAGTATTTTAGCTATCGTTGTAGTCTGGGTGATCTATCAGGGCATAAAGCTATATTTAGGCTGGAAAGAATCCAATAAGCCTGTGACGTTATTTGAAGTGTCACCTCCCACCTCAACCGAGCAAAGCTCATTTACTACTACTCAGCTTTTTACCTCTGTACACGGCCTACTACGCCAACGATCTTGGCTACTTAGATTATTTGATGTTACAAAATCTTACTCTTTTGAAATTGCCTCCACAAAAGAAAAGGGTATTCGCTATATCCTGAGACTTTCAATCGAGGATGCCCAAATTATCAAAAAGAATTTCATAGCCTATCTTCCTGGCATACAGGTAAAAGACATCAATGATTATTTAGATACCTCTAATAACCTCGGACATGTTATTGATATTGGCCTGACAAATCACTTCGCCTTTCCACTTAAAAAACAAGACAATCTGGCAGAATACGACCCTATTGCTTATATCACAGGAACCATGACTAAGTTGGCTGAGAATGAGCTCGTGGCAGTACAAATGGTTGTGTCACCTGTTAGTAGATCAACAGCTCAATTTGTTGGGCGACTGCGATCACTATTTTTAGGAAAGAAGGATGTTTTATCTGAATTAAAGGGCTCTAATCTTGCAGGTTCAATCCTTGTAACTATTATTTACATTATCCTACAAATTCTTTTATTTCCCCTTGGCTTAGTAATCTGGATATTAACTGGCGGACGGCAGGGGCCAGTTTTATCCATCAATTCTTTAAAAGCTCAGTTACCCGATAGCACCTATAGAGATATTGTTGAAACTCAGATTAAACAGAAAATTGATCAGCAATTATTTACTGTTTCTTTACGCTATTTAACCGTTTCAACTTCTTATCAAAATAGATTTAGAATCGAAAAAGGATTTGTAGCAGCGCTTAGCCCATTTACTAATGCGGGGTATCAAAACCTACGACCTAAGAGGTATTTAAAAATCCATGCGATCAACAATATATTACTATGGCTTTACAGGCGACGACTATTTGGTTTTCTGGGCAACTTAGTTCTCTCTACTTCTGAACTGGCTGATTTATATCATTTTCCATTCACGAGTACGACAAAAACAGAAAATCTATCAAAATTGCATAGCAAAGAACTACCAGCACCGTTGTCGCTGAAACAAAAGACAGAGCTTGATATTTATTTTGCTAATAATACCTATGGTGGCACTGAAACCAAGATAGGCCTGACGGCCGATGAACGTCGCCGCCATGTCTATATCTTGGGGGCTACTGGTACGGGAAAATCGACCATGCTGTTATCGATGATCGAACAGGATATTAAAAATAATAAAGGTTTGAGTGTTATCGATCCCCATGGTGACTTGATTGAGCAAATTTTATCGGTTATCCCAAAAGAACGGATACAAGATGTAGTTTATTTTAACCCCGATGATATTGGCTATCCAATGGGTATAAATTTACTGGAACTTACCCCCGGACTAAATGAAGAAGACACAATCCGCGAGAAAGAATTTATTGCCGAAAGTATTATCTCGGTTTTTAACAAAATCTATACTGACAAATACTCAGGGCCAAGAATGGAATACATTCTTCGTAACACTATTCACACAGCCTTTACCATCCCTGACGCCTCTCTTTTTACTGTCTATAAACTTCTGATCAATACCTCATTCAGAAAGTCGGTGGTGCGAAATCTAAAAGATGAAAACCTCTTGGACTTTTGGAAGTATGAATTTGCCAAAGCTGGTGACTATCAAAAAGTAAAAATGATCTCGCCAATTACCAACAAGATCGGACGTTTCTTGTTTTCGCCAACAGCCAAGCGAATACTTGAACAGGGTAAATCCACCATAAACTTCGACACGATTATGAATGAGGGAAAAATACTCCTTTGCAACTTAGCCAAGGGAAAGATTGGTGAGGATAATTCGAGTGTCTTTGGTGTGCTAATTATGGCTAAGATTCAATTGGCAGCACTTAAACGTGCGAGAATGAAACCAGAAGACAGAAAAGACTTCTACTTATATGTTGATGAGTTCCAAAACTTTGCGACTCCAGCGTTCGCTCAGATTCTCTCTGAGGCTCGTAAGTATAGATTGGGTGCAATACTGGCTCATCAAACAACTTCACAGCTCGAAGATATCTCTTTGGTGAATATCACCTTGGCCAATACTGGAACGGTAATTTGTTTTAGAACGGCTAACCCCGAAGACGAGCGGATGATCTTGCCACAGTTCCAGCCATATATAAATCAAGGTGAGATTGCCAGCCTTCCTTCATATCACTTTTATATGAGACTAGGGGCACTCAATCCAGAAGAACCGTTTTCAGGAGTTACCACACCAGTTCATATGCCATTTAGTCAAAGTCGAATAGATGAAGTTATTGAATCATCAAGAAAGTCATACGCAAAAAAGTATGAGGCGGTAGCTGTAGTCCCAAGACAAGTGAAAAATGCATCATCTGGAAAGGTAAAAGTTGTAGTTCCGTAAGGTCATTTGATTACCTACCGGTAGGTAATGAGATATTTGAGTTTAGGCCGATAGATAGGGATATTATATTTTTACTTTTACTTCTTATTCCTTATATATAAGGGAGAGGAATGATAGAATCATTCCAGATTCTTACTAACACACACTATGGACAACCCTACACTTATAGACAAACAACTTACTATTCTCAAACTCCTTTACCGATTCCGATTTCTCACCAGCACTCACATTCAACACTTACTCAATGACAAAACACCACGCCTTACAAACTACCACCTTAAAATTCTTACTTCTCAAAATTACATAAACAAACACTACACCCGCTCACTTGGATCAGCCAACCAACCAGCTATTTATTTTCTCTCTTCAGGAAGTATTAAAGTACTACAAAATATTGAGGGTATAGAGCCAAAAACACTTCAACGTATTTATCGGGAAAAAATCAGATCCCAGCAGTTTATAACTCACGCCTTATTTATTGCTCAGTATTATCAATATCTTGTAACTGAATCAACCAAGTCAAACCATACTCTCCATTTCTTCACCAAAACGGATCTACTAGCTCACAAATATATTATTCACCCCTTACCCGATGCTTACTTTGCCCGAGTCGATGATAAACAAGAAACCAAACGCTATTTTGTGGAAGTCATCGACGAGGGCGCGCCTCGTTTTACTCTGCGAAAACGTATTGAGCAATACACTGACTATATTGATAACGGCACATTTGAAGAGGTAACAAGCCACCCGTTCCCAACAATTCTTTTAATCTGCCCGACACTTGGTATTCAAATTTACTTCAAAAAGTATCTCGCCAAGATATACGAAGATTCATCTCTTGATCAAACTGCTATATATGTCACCACACAAGAAGGTGCATTTAGAGGGGAATGGGAAAAGGTGGAACCAACTGACGAATAACTACGGCATGAAGAAATAGCCATATTCATCAAACGCAAAATGTCCCTCAGGTTTGTTGAGTAATAGATCAGCCATCTCCCAAGCACTCATATTCTCAGAGATTCTATATTCTGCATTCGTGTCAATTGTCCCATTCTTGCCCACTTTAATTGATAGCTCATTGGGGGTCGTATCTTTGGTATGCTCCAAAGCATATCGAAAAGCTTTTTCATCTCTAATAAATCCGTAATAAAAAAGATTTCCGATTAGGGCATCAAGGGTAACTTTTGGATCGAGTCGCAAGTCTGCCGTACCATTAACCCCAGGCTTTGATCTGATCTGCTCAGCTTCGGCCACAGGCATATGTAGGCGTTCGATAAAATAGTCTTCAACTTTCTTGGCTGATTCCCAATCTTTCCCCGGAGCTTTAAAGTTTTCTTCGTTGGGTTTGGTCAAATAAAAGTAACCTGCACCAATTGCCAGAATGATGGATACAACTAGGAGCAATTTCTTAACCATATAACTATTATAGATCTTTTGTGCAACAAAAAAGCCTCAGAGGGTAAACTCTGAGGCTTTCAAAAAATTAGGATTTCCTACCTAATACATAATCAATTTCTTTTTGCCCTTCCTCGGTCTGGCGGAACTCGTAAAAGAGTCTAGCACCCTTATCACTCAAGAGCGGGATAAACTCGGGTAGTTTATCCATCTCTATTTTTCTAAACTCCTGTAGGCGTAAATCGACTGTGTAACCTTTAAAAACTGGTAGTATTCTGATCATATATTTTTCCTTTCTTGGATACCCATCCGCGGGGTTGGGGCCCCGCGGTGGATACAACTTTTATAATTTTGCACTTGGTACAACCTGACTAATTCTCTTCTCGTCAAAATACAAATCCCGCTCAATCCCTAGACCAAACTGGCCGCGATAACTTTCAAGATCAGCCAGAGAGAAAGAACCCCATTCGTCGTTCCAATCCCCAAAGATTGAAACGTATCCGAAAAATTCTTGACTCGCTGGATCGTACTCGGTGGCGTACCATGTGCCCGCGCCTGCAGGGTTGAAGAACTTCGCAACCACGATGGGATCAGAGCTGTCCTCTTGTCTGCCTAGCTTGGCGAACCTAGCTAGTAGCTCTTTCGTTAGTAGATTCATATATATTCACCTCCTTTCTTTTGGCTCCTCCCGAAAATTAATAGTTGGGAAGTATGGCCATACTTCCCATACCGGGGGAACCCGAAGCAGGGTGAAATTTTGCAAGGGCAAACGAAGTGCAGTTTATTGGAGGCGAAGCCGAAAACCCTTGCAAAAAGAGGGGTAAGACCCCTTCTTAACTGGCTTAATAATCTTCATAAAATCTTAATATCGCCAGGAGTACGATTTGACTATGAACATCAAGTCTCAAGACCTAGATAAGCAAGAATTGATCCGAAGATTACGTTTGGTAAAGGATATTGTCAGTAAATTAATTGATCAAATGGAAGCCGGAATTGATTGGGAATTAGCACACACGCAATTAGTAGTTGCCATTACGCAATTGAAGTATGTGAACCGCCGATTAGCCATTCACCACCTAGTAGTTTGCATAGCAAATAGATTAAGGAACCAACAAAAACCAGACGAATCGCAACGAAACATTAGTGAATTTATAAAAACATTTAATTACATACACTAATATGTCACCAAAAACATTAATTATCTGGATGCTCGTCTTTATAGCCTCGGTTGTTGGGTTTGCATTTCTTTTGACTGCCGGTCAGGCACCCACTCCTGCAACAGCTTCATTTTCAGCAGAAGACTCTGATCGCCCTAAGGCTGAAACGAGTAATACTTCAAGAAATCTTGGTGAGATAAAAGTGTCTGATGTTGAAGTTGAAGACTACACTGTTAAGAATGCTGGCACCAAGCCACTACAAATCCTGAATGTTAATTCAAGTTGCGGCTGTACTGCTGGACAGATTATTTACCAAGGTAAAACAAGTAAGGAATTTAGCATGCACACTCAAAGCGGATTTGTGACCGAAATAGCACCAGGCGACACGGCGACCGTTCGCTTAACGTACAGACCTGCCTCGATGCCGGTCTATGGGCTCGTTGAACGCGAAGTCTACGTAGAAACGAACGATCCTGCAAACTCAAAAATGATATTTAGTGTTACGGCAAAGGTTAAATAATTATGGATACAAATTTTCTTTTCGGCATTTCCTTAACCGCTTCATTTTTAGCGGGTGTACTAGCCTTATTTGCCCCATGCTGTATTACGTTCCTACTGCCCTCATATCTCGGCACAATCTTTAAAGAACGAGGACGGATCATGTACTACACGCTTATCTTTGCGCTTGGCCTTGCGTTTGTACTTGTTCCTATTGCCCTTGGCATCCGTTCAGCGATATTTTTCTTAGATGCATATCACACACCCATCTATTATCTCGGTGCACTTATCATGATTCTTATGGGTGCAATGACCCTAAAACCAATCTTTCACTTACCACAATTTTTTCACGTCTCTGGATTACAGGGCAAGAAAGTAAATACAGCAAGCGTGTTTGGATTAGGCCTTATGTCTGGCCTTACCTCAGCCTGCTGTGCCCCTGTCCTTTTTGCTGCAGTTACCTTGACGTCGCTTTCACCTTCGCTATTCCAGGCATTAATAGTATCGCTCGCATATGTCGTTGGCATCGTGATGCCCCTCTTCATCATGTCGATGTGCTATGAGAAAGCCACAGGAAAAGTCACGGGGGCAAATAGACAAAAGATATATACAGTGCTCAAAAATCTTGGAGCAGGTATCTTTTTCCTCACGGGTATTTTGATCGCTGTCTTTAACTACATGGGCAAAATCCAAATGAATCAGATGGAACCATACAGCATTAAAATTAGAATGATCGTCTTTGAGATCGCCAAATACTTCCAAAATCCACTGGTTGATCTAGCAGTATTTGGAATCGTTCTCTATGCCTTTTATAAACTACTGCGCTACAAAGGAGGCCAAAATGAAAAATAAATTACTCCCAATACTCCTTGTTAGTGTCGTTGCCAATACTATTTTGGCTGCATTTTTACTCGCTCCTAAGCTAGCTGTATGGGAAGCCAATGGCTTTAAACCAGTAAGTAAAGCAAATACAACGCAAGTATCTTCAGCAAATAAGGACAATCTATATGACGAAGTAAATCCGACCGCAGGATTCAAAATCAATGCCAGTTACGGTCAGCTTGGTCCGAAAATGACAGCTATGGGAGTCATTGATCCGGATAAGTTCAAAAGTACCTACGAAAAGTCGAATCAGCCACTTACTCCAGAGCAGGAACAAATTCTTTTAAAGGGATCAGATGAAAAGATAACCATCACTCGCGAAAACTCCTATTTCCTTCTCAATTATTTTTGGGCAGTCGGACTGGCCAATAAATCGAGAATTTTAGATGAAGGCGAAATGATCAAGTATGGTGGTAAAGCAGGAGCTGGTAATTTCGCCTCAACTGGTGGCTGGTCATTGGCTAAAGGGAGCGCTATGAACTACTACTCTAAATCCTCCCTTATCCCTCTAACAAAAGAGCAGGAAGCATTAGTAGAGCAGGTGGCCTCAAACATCTTTAGACCGTGCTGTAACAATTCAACTGCTTTCCCGGATTGCAATCACGGAATGGCACTGCTTGGAGTGCTACAACTCATGGCCAGTAATGGTGCAACTGAAAAAGAAATGTATGAAGCCGGGAAATACTTTAATGCATTCTGGTTCCCTGGTAACTACTATGATCTTGCGCTTTACTTCCAAAATAAGGAAAGCAAATCGTTTAAGGATATTGATGCGAAAACCTTATTAAGCAAAGACTATTCTTCAGCCTCAGGCTGGCAATCTGCTAAACAATGGTTAGCTGATAAAGGCCTTATACAACAACCACCTAAACAAGGTGGTGGATGTGGAGTCTAAGTCACATGACTTCAAAAACGTTTACAAAAGAACTGAAAATCTTTAAGGCTTTTGCTAATGCTAAGCGTCTTAACATAGTGTCGCTACTGAGAAAGAAAGAATTAAATGTGCACGAGCTTGTTAGTTTTATGAAGTATCGACAATCAAACATTTCTCAACATTTAATGATCTTGAAAAATGCGGGTATAGTAATCTCAACACGAGATGGAAAAAATGTGTATTACCGACTATCAACATGCACTATCGGGGAAATTCCTGATATTATGATTAAAGAACTAGATAAGTCCTAACCTATGACATCACAAACGAAGGTTCGCACATATAGTGAAAGCGCAAAGATTTTAGCTAACCCTTCCGAAGTATTTGATTATATCGATGATCATAGTAAGTTTTCTTCTCACATGAATACCTCAAGTCCCATGATGGGTGGTGGCAAAATGAACACCTATATTGATGAGCTGAAAGGGAAGGCTGTAGGATCTCATATCAAAATGGACGGAAAAGTGTTTGGAATCTATATATCGCTGGACGAAGTGGTAACTGAGCATGTTCCGCCACACCGAAAGGTTTGGAAGACGGTTGGCACTCCAAAGCTCCTCATTATTGGTCAGTATCAGATGAAAGTGGAAATTGAACCCGATGGCGTCGGCTCCCGCCTTACCATATCCATTGACTATGATTTACCAAAATCTTTCGTCTGGCTGGGTAGACTGTTAAGTGGATGGTATGCCAAATGGTGTGTCCAACAAATGCTCTATGGAACGCAAAAATATTTTATTCGTACAGAGGGAGGTGAACATCATGAAACATAATCCTATGGCCACAGCAAACGCAGCCGCCACAACTGTCGGCATTATCTATGTAGTATGCAGACTATTGGTCGGTCTATTTCCCGATCTTATGATGTCTATTGCACAATCCTGGTTCCATGGGCTCACATTTGGCTCTTGGAGCATATCAACAGGTAACTTTATGGTGGGGCTAATATCGGCGGTCGCATCCGCGTGGGTTGCTGGGCATCTCTTTGCCGTAAGCTATAACAGTTTTCTAAAAAAGGAGTCCTAAAACCGAGTCTTAATGATTTCTTCATGATTTTTTAATATAATAGATTCATGAGAGTCTTAATTGTCGAAGACGAACGTCGTCTTTCCAACATTATCAAAAAGGGATTTATTGAGGACGGCTTTGCTGTTGATCAAGCATTTGACGGTGAAGAAGGACAATATTTAGCCGAAAGTGAGCAATACGACCTTATTGTGCTCGATATCATGCTTCCCAAACTTGACGGTCTTCAGGTATGCAAAGAGTTGCGCAAAAAGAGTATTAAAACGCCTGTTCTTATGCTCACTGCCAAATCTACATTGGAAGATAAAGTCGCCGGACTTGATAGCGGTGCTGACGACTACATAACTAAACCTTTCTCTTTTGTTGAGTTTCGCTCACGAGTGCACGCTCTCATTCGCCGCAGTCATCAGGATATATCACCGATTTTGTCTGAAAACGATCTTGTTCTCGATCCACTAAAACATAGTGTGCAAAGAGCAAACAATGCTATTGTCCTTACCCCGAAAGAATTTGCGGTTCTTGAGCTACTTATGCGCCATAAAGGTGAAGTAGTATCACGTACGATGATTATCGAGCATGTCTGGGATTACAATTTTGATGGTATGAGTAACGTGGTCGATGTGTTTGTCGGCACTCTCAGGAAAAAAGTAGATACCGGTGCAAAGGTTAAGCTTATCCAGACCGTTCATGGTGTTGGGTATAAGATTGGATAACATGAATAAAAAATCAATCCGCTTTCGCCTAACCATTTGGTATTCACTCGCTTTCTTTGTCAGTACAGCTATTGTTTTTGCAGTATTTTTCTACATCACCAAGCAAACACTACTTAATCAAACAGACCGTTCGATCATTGCCCATGCAGAAACGCTAACGAAGATAGTGGGAGATGAACAGCCGAGTATGGCTCAAGGAGTATTTAACCAAGGAATTATTAGTCAGCAATTTATGGAAATGCCGGGAATGCTCGTCCTTATTACAGATAAATCAGGGAAAATTACGGGCAGTTCTCAAGTCGGGGCCGACGAAAATACTATACTTAAAGACCTTATTGAAAAGTCCAGTAATATCATAAAACCTACCTTCGTAGAACGCCGTATTGGTACAACAACACTCCGGATTGGCGTATTCCCCATGATGCAAAATGGAGAGTCTAACGGTTTAATATTTATGGGAGATCCGGTTGATGCGATCTACGACTCCTTCAAAAGCCTGATTTTGACGCTGACCGCGGTTTATCTTCTTATCGCAATCCCTGCAATAATCGGTAGCTATTTACTGGCAAAAAGCGCCTTACAACCAATTCTGAAGATTTCTTCAGACCTCCAATCAATTACCAGCCAAGACTTAAATCATCATGTCGCTGTTCCCAACACTGAAGATGAGGTATCGGAGCTTGCAGTAACGTTTAATGAATTGCTCCAAAGACTTCACGAGTCATTTAAGAGAGAACGTCAATTTATCGGTGACGTTGCCCATGAACTGAAAACACCAGTAGCTACGTTAAAAGGAGAAATTGAGTTAGCATTGTCAAAAAAACGCACGAATGAGGAATATAAAAATGCGTTTGGAGAAACACTTATCGATGTCAATCGATTGTCTACTACGATCAGAAATATTCTCGATTTAGCGTGGATCGGCGCCGACAAGGCAATAAGTACTAATCAACAAACAGATCTTACGGCTGTACTTGTGGAACTGAAAGATATTGCCGTCAAACTAGCCGCTCAAAAACATATCACAGTCAAAAGTCATATTGCCGAGGGCATTCAGGTTATCGGATCAGAAGACAAACTTTCACGCTCAATACTTAATATCCTCGATAACGCAGTGAAATATACGCCGACGAATGAGACAATTTCCATCTTTCTCCGTACCAAAAATAGCGAGGCCGTGGTTGAAGTTATTGATTCTGGCAATGGCATTCTAGAAAAAGACCTGCCACATATTTTCGACCGTTTCTATCGTGGGTCAAAAACCGCAAAGACTCTCGGTTCAGGTCTTGGTCTGGCAATTGCCCAAGGAATCATAGAGTCCCATGGTGGCACTATTTCAATAGCAAGCAAGGTCGGCCACGGAACACACGTTACCATCTCACTTCCTCTAAAAGACAAGTCCTAATCTTCATACTTTCTTAATCTAGTATTTTCTATAATCATGGTAAGGAGGTTAGATATGGATCACTCAAAAATGGATCATTCAACCAATGAGAATACACAAAAAAAGACAAACTGGCTGCTTATATGCACAGGATTAGTTGCAGTAATGTTTATCGCTGTAAAAATATTTGGAGTACCTCTAACAAATGTGGTGTACTTTGGGGCAATTTTAGCGTGCCCACTCTTGCATATATTAATGATGCGAAATGGCGGACATAAGCACTAGTTATATCTTCATAAATTCTTAATAACTAAATAGGTAAAATTATTTATATGAAAATAAATAAAACGTTCGTCATTGTAGTAGTACTGATTATATCCGGCTTCCTTATATGGAAACAGACAAGTTCATTTGACCTAAAAACAGATACTCAAAATAATGTTGTCCAAACAGATGAATTAACTACTATTAAATTGTCCAGCCTACAAAACGGCGATTACACACCAAAAACAGTCAAGGTGAAATTAGGTACAAAAGTAAGAATCGAAGCAGATCCAAACACCCTCACCGGATCTATGGGTAGACTTATTATTGATGGTTATGAATTAACCAAAGACATAACCCCGGAAAGTAATGTGCTGGAATTTATTGCAGATAAGCCAGGACAATTTAGGATGCACTGTGCAAATAATATGGGTAATGGCACGCTCATTGTTAAATAGCTCTTAGAAACATATATCCTCCCGTGTAGTATGATAGGATAAGACTTGTTTTATCTGGAATTTTAAGGAGGATGTGCATGAAAAATAATAATGTAACATATGGATTAGTAGGGGCAATAATTGGCGGCTTACTGGTTTGGTTTAGTATATCTTCAGGAGTCCGGTCAAATAATTACGGCATGATGCGAATGATGGGATTCTCTTCATTCAATCAGTCGAATAATAATGCAGAATCTTCCCAGCTTGACGCCCACTTTATCGAACAAATGATCCCCCATCATGAAGATGCCATTACCATGGCTAAGCTTGCAGAAACAAAAGCTACTAAGCCTGAGGTCAAAAAACTTGCAAGCGACATTATCAAGTCTCAGGGAAAAGAAATAGAGCAAATGAAGTCCTGGTATAAATCTTGGTTTGGAAGAGACCTTTCTACAGGAAAAGAAGTCATGAATCAGCATGGGATGATGGGTAGCACGTCCTCCATGCATATGGGAATGATGGGCAACGATTCAGACTCAAAACGACTAGAAGATGCTCAAGATTTTGACCGCGCTTTTGTTGAAGACATGATTCCACACCATCAAATGGCCGTGATGATGGCAAGTATGTTAAAGGATGGCACGATTCGTCCTGAAATGAAAAAATTAGCAGACGATATTATCACAGCGCAGACGAGTGAAATAAGCATGATGAGATCTTGGCTTACCAATTGGAACAAATAAATATGTATACCTGCTCGATGCATCCTGAAGTGAGAGAGGATAAGCCGGGTAAGTGCCCGAAGTGCGGCATGACACTTATTCCAGTACCACCGTCAAATCAAGATGATCATAAGGCAATGGATCACGGCTCGATGGATCATGGATCTAAAAAACTTAGTAGCCATGTCATGAAATCCACTTCCGAGATGTCCATTTGGGAAAAACTCAAAATGAGTATGACTATGACCATGGGTATGGATCATACGGGACTAGCCGGACGAGAAATGGCTAAACTGATGGAAGAAGATATCAGGAACAAATTCTTCTTTGCACTACTTCTTACGATCCCAATCCTTGCTTACTCAATGGGACGAACGATGTTTGGTTGGAATTTACCGTCTCCGCTGCCTATTCCATGGCTACTTTTTATTCTCACAACACCCGTATTCTTCTATAGCGGTTGGTTATTTCTATATTCATCCTATTTTGAACTTAAAACATTGCGTCTCGGTATGTCTGTACTTATTGCTGTAGGCATCTCCGCTGCCTATGGATTTAGTGTTGTTTTAACGCTCCTTGGGAGCAGTGACTCATATTATGAAGCAGCTGCGATGCTTATCACCTTTGTACTTTTTGGCCACTGGATGGAAATGAAGTCACGTCGTGGCACCACCGATGCACTTCAGGCCTTATTTAATTTAGTTCCCCCGCAAGCCAGACTATGGAAAAATGGAGTGGAATCAATGGTTCCAACAGCGAGTATTGTACTTGGCGATATATTGATCTTAAAACCTGGTGATAAAGTGCCTGTTGATGGTGAAATTATCGAGGGAGAGACTGCCATCGATGAATCGCTAGTAACCGGCGAATCGCTACCTGTTTCCAAATCAATTGGAGATCCAGTCATTGGGGGATCAATTAACACCTCCGGTTCTGTAAGGTTTAAGGCAACTAAAGTTGGAGAAGATACAGCGCTCTCCCAAATTGTGAGGATGGTTGAAACTGCTCAAAACTCCAAAGCCCCTGGACAGAAAATTGCTGATCAATTTGCAAAGTATTTAGTGATTGTTGCTGTTGGTGGTGGACTTTTGACGTTTACCATCTGGTTTTTTGTACTAGGCCAGCCACTCCTTTTAGCACTTACTTTTGCAATCTCGACCGTCGTCATTGCTTGTCCCGACGCACTTGGGTTGGCCACCCCTACTGCGGTAGCTGTAGGCACTGGATTGGGAGCCAAGCACAATATCCTCATTAAGGACGCACCTACTCTTGAACAGGTTTCAAAGATACAATCGGTAGTTCTGGATAAAACCGGCACACTTACAGAAGGTAAGCCCCGCATAACCGACGTAGTGGCAGCCAAGGGCTTCACAGAGGATCAAATAATTGAGTTGGACAGTGCTGCTGAGGCCAAATCTTCCCACCCATTAAGTATGGCTATCCTTGAGGAAGCGAAGCGAAGAAAGATTGTTGTTCCATCAAAGGTAGAAAAATTCAACAACCTTGCTGGTCATGGCGTAGAGGCTGTAGTAAATGGCAAACATGTGCTTGTTGGTACAACAAGGCTCATGAATGACTGGAAAGTAGACACGACAGCCTTACGGGCAGATATTGAACGCCTGCTGTCAGAAGGGAAAACAATCATGATACTTGCCGTAGATAAAAAAATCGCAGGTGTCGCCGCGGCCTCAGACCCAATTAAGGCGAACGCCAAATTAGCGATTACCCGTATGAAAGAAATGGGACTAGAAGTTGCCATGATTACCGGGGACAATAAAAAAACTGCTGAAGCAATTGGTAAAGAACTGGGTATAGATAGGATTTTTGCTGAAGTATTACCGGAAGACAAAGCCTCGTATGTAAAGAAACTCCAATCAGAGGGTAAATTCACCGCCATGGTTGGTGATGGCGTCAATGACGCTCCCGCTCTTGCTCAGGCCGATATCGGGATTGCGATTGGTGCCGGAACTGATGTAGCCATAGAAACTGCCAAGGTAGTACTCATGAAATCAGATCCTGCCGATATATTACGAGCAATCAGACTTTCTAAAGCAACAGTCAGAAAAATGAAGGAAAATCTTGTTTGGGCAAGTATTTACAATATCTTGGCAATTCCAATTGCTGCTGGGGTACTCTATCCACGCTTTGGTATCACTTTACGTCCGGAGTTTTCCGCGCTTCTTATGAGTATTTCTTCGATTATCGTGGCTACAAACGCTGTACTTTTGAAACGTGCAGAAAAAGACCTTATTACGGTCTAACCCTCAAGCATCCTTTCCCTCACGAATCTTCATAAAATCTTAATACCGGCTCTTGTATGCTCTAACAATGAGCAAGCAAAAAATTCATATCAAAGGCATGCACTGCCGATCGTGCGAGATTTTAATTGAAGATGAACTTAAAAAAGTTCGAGGTGTCCAGTCTGTTTACGTGAACCATAAAACAGGTATTGCTGATGTAAATTGTGAATGTGAATTAGACAACAACGAAGTACAGACAGCTATCGAAAAAGCAGGATATACCGTTGGAGAAGATGGCAAAATTCACTTCTTCTCCCGCAATCACAGAGATTACATTGATGTCGGTATAGCTTTTTTTATCGCCACAGCAATATTTTTAATTGCAAAATCCCTCGGACTTTTCGATCTAAGTAAGTCGATCTCAGGTAGTTATTCTAGTCTTCCAATTGTTTTCTTGGTCGGTTTAACTGCCGGCGTCTCTACATGCATGGCGCTTGTTGGAGGTTTAGTTCTTGGTGCTTCATCTCGGTTTTCCGAACAATTCCCCAATGCAACAGGTATGGAAAAGTTCAAGCCGCATTTGTTTTTCAATCTTGGAAGAATCATTTCATATACCATTCTTGGTGGCATTATCGGACTTGCCGGATCATTCTTTCAATTATCAACATCAGTTCTCGGTTTATTAACGGTAGCTGTTGGATTAGTCATGCTCCTGCTTGGAGGTCAGTTAATCGACATCTTTCCTATCTTGAAAAAAGTATCCTTCACTCTTCCCAAGGGATTATCCAGGATGCTAGGTATTGCCGAGAAAACACAACTTGAATATAGCAATAAAAACGCAGCTATCATGGGAGCCACCACGTTCTTCCTCCCTTGTGGTTTTACTCAGGCAATGCAGTTGTTTGCTATGAGTACTGGCAGTCCCATTCAAGGAGCTTTAACGATGGGTGTGTTTGCCCTCGGTACAGCGCCAGGTCTGCTTGGAGTTGGTGGATTAACATCAGTCGTCAAGGGAAATGGCGCGAGATTATTCTTCAAAACAGCCGGAGTGGTCGTCATTATGCTTGCATTCTTTAATGTCGGAAATGGGTTAAATCTCCTGGGTGTTCCACAAGTACTTGGCGCAGTTACTTCAAAAGCTACTGCAAAGTCTGATCCCAATGTCACCATGGTAAATGGGGTGCAAGTTGTCCGTATGACTCAAGCATCATCTGGCTATTCACCGAATAAATTCACGATAAAAAAGGGAATTCCCGTTAAATGGGTAGTAACATCAAAGGATATCTATTCGTGTGCCAGCAGTATTGTTTCTCAACAGCTTGGTATTCGTAAAAGTTTAGAGCTCGGAGAAAATGTCTTTGAGTTCACTCCCAAAGAAACAGGCACCATTCGTTTCTCGTGTCTCATGGGGATGTATACGGGATCGTTCACAGTGGTTGATGAAACTGGCAGTGCTCCATCTACCATCCAAATAGCCAGTACGACACAAACACAAAATACACAGGCGGCGGGCTCGTGCAGTGCCAGTGGCGGAGGGTGTGGCTGCGGTGCCAAGAAGCAGGTTATTGCACAAAACAACAATTTACCTGCAGGAGAGACGGTCAACCAAGGAAATGTCCAACTAATCAAAACGACCTACACCGCAAGCAGTGACATCCAGCCAAACACCTTTTCTGTCAAGGCGAACCAGCCCGTTCGGTTTGAAATTGATGCCAAGGAAGACGGTCAAGGATGTATGGGGAGCATTACAGTTCCCACGCTCACACAAAAGATTGAAATATTAACCAAAGGAGAAAAAATAGTATTTGAATTTACCCCAACTAATAAAGGCACATACAACATTACCTGCGGCATGGGGATGCCAAGAGGTCAAATACAAGTTATTTAAAGGAGGAAATTATGAATAAACAAACTATTACATTAACAGGCCTTACCTGCCCAGCCTGTAAAAAAATTACTGAAAAAAGAATAGGAGGGCTGGATGGCGTTACAAATGTTGAAACTACGATTGAAACCGGACTGGTAGCAATCGAGGCAAATCGAGAAATTTCTGCCCAAGAAATTAATAACGTATTGAAAGATACACCATATAAAACCATTTAAAACAAAAAAACATATGAAAAGAACAATAAACTTAGATATTAAAGGAATGCACTGCCAATCATGCGAAATGCTGATTAAAGACGAACTTATTTCCCTTCCGGGTATCAAAGATGTGAGTGTAGATCACAAGGCGGGAAAAGCAACGATTATCACTACCAACGGCCAGGTAACCGATCAGGCGATTATTGATGCGGTAAAAAGTGCTGGGTATCAGAGTCTCATCGTGGGAAAAACTGCAACAAACAATAGTCATATGCTAATGACAAAAGATGAATCTGAACAGCAAATAAGACCTTTATTTACACTACCTCCAGAAATTGAAATAGACGGAAAAGTTGGTCAAGATGAAGACGGGCATTGGACAATCAAAGGCATACTTCGCTTTGGCACTCAGAAAATTCAACAAATCCAAGAGTCCGGTATTACAGCAAACTCACAAGTGTTGTCGGCTACTGACGGTAAATCAGAACGCACTAGTCTTGTCATATCCGGAATGCACTGCTCTTCCTGTGCAGCGATTATCGAACGTCAATTAAAGAAAGTTCCGGGAGTTGCAGAAGCAAAAGTTAATTTTGCCTCAGAAAAAGCTTCGATTCTTTATAACCCTGCGTCAGCAAAAACTGATGATCTTATAAAAGCCGTGGAAAAAGCCGGATATAGAGGAATGCTAGCTAGCTCAGAAGATTCACAAGCTCAAGCCAAACGTCAATTGTCAGAAATCAAAGGACAATGGAAAAAGTTTATGTTTGCCCTGATCTTATCTTTCCCAATGATATATTTCATGTTCCTCGATTTCTTTAGTTTCTTGCCTGGAGGTAAAACACTTCTGCCTTATATAGGCATAGTGTCGTTTATTTTAGCTACTCCGGTTCAATTTATTACCGGTTCGAGTTTCTATAAAGGCATGATTTCAGCCCTAAAGATGCGTACCTTCAACATGGATAGCTTGATAGCCATAGGTACGTCAGTGGCGTATTTTTACAGTGCTGTTAATTTTATTCAGTACTACGCGACCACCAATTCTCTTATTGGATTGGCTGGAGCGAAGATTCCAGAACTTTATTTTGAAACCGCAGCGTTCTTAATTACCTTTGTTATCTTAGGTAAATATCTGGAGGCCAAAGCCAAGGGAAGAACCGGTGAAGCCATTAAAAAACTCATGGGTCTTCAGGCAAAGAGCGCTCGCGTTATTCGTAACGGCGAAACCATTGATATTCCTGTCGAGCAGGTCGTTAAAAACGATATTATCGTTGTCCGGCCTGGAGAAAAAATTCCGGTTGATGGAGTCATTATGAAAGGCTCGTCATCGGTTGATGAATCAATGATCACCGGAGAAAGCATGCCGTGCGAAAAACATGTTGATGACATGGTAATCGGTGGCACGATTAATAAAGTCGGGAGCTTTGAGTTTATGGCTACCCGAATTGGTGGCGAGACCACGCTTGCACAGATTATCCGTTTGGTTGAGGATGCTCAAGGTTCGAAAGCGCCTATACAAGCAGTCGCAGATCGTATTTCTGCATACTTTGTTCCGGGTGTTATCGCTATTGCTGCACTCACATTTGTCGTTTGGTTCTTCTTTTTAGGAGCTCCATTATCATTTGCTCTCATGGCATTTACCGCCGTTATTGTGATTGCATGTCCGTGTGCACTCGGTTTGGCTACCCCTACAGCCATTATGGTCGGTACTGGGGTTGGTGCTGAACACGGCATCCTAATTAAAGGTGGGGAACCGCTTGAGGCTGCAAGTAAAATCAATACCATCGTATTCGACAAAACAGGCACTATTACCAAAGGAAAACCTGAAGTGACTGATGTAGAAGACTTAGGTGAGCTTGATGAAGATGAAGTGCTCATGATATCTGCGAGTCTAGAAAAGCAGTCTGAGCACCCACTTGCCGAAGCTATTTATTCCTACGCACAAGAAGAAGGTGTGGTACTTAAAGAAGTTGATAAGTTCTCAGCCATTCCTGGTCATGGAGTAAAAGGAACTATCGGGAAAATCGAATATTTCTTTGGCAACCGTAAGCTCATCACCGAGACCTTGGGCTTGGACATTACCAAGTTTGATAGAAAACTTACTCGTCTTGAGGAGCAAGGCAAAACTGCCATGATTCTCGCAACTAAAAAAGGCGTTCTCGGATTTATCGGTGTAGCTGACACGGTAAAAGAAACATCACGGGAGGCTGTCGAAATGCTCACCAAGATGGGTATTGAAGTGTGGATGATTACCGGTGACAACACCAGAACCGCTAAAGCCATAGCCTCTCAGGTTGGCATCACGAATGTTTTGGCAGAGGTATTACCACAAGACAAGGCCAATGAAGTCAAAAAGCTTCAGGATGCAGGCAAAAAAGTGGCAATGGTTGGCGATGGCATTAATGACGCACCAGCCCTCGCTCAAGCGGACCTCGGTATTGCCATGGGGTCAGGAACGGATGTTGCCATGGAAACCGGTGGCATTGTGATCATAAAAAATGATCTCAGAGACGTTGTACACGCTTTGGAGCTTTCCAAGACAACCGTACAGAAGATACAGCAGAACATGTTCTTTGCACTCTTTTATAACGTAATCGGCATCCCTATTGCGGCAAGAATATTCGCATTCGTAGGCTTGGTACTTAAGCCAGAGCTTGCTGGCCTTGCGATGGCACTAAGTTCTGTATCCGTTGTTGGAAACTCACTACTCCTGCGCCGTTATAAGCCAGGAAAGAAGAACTATATCTCCATGTTTGCGCCAGCAGTCATGATGATAGCGTTTACGTTCTTATTTATTGAGTTTGCCAGATTCAGTTCAACTATGGCAGCTCCGGCAAACATGGAAAAGCAGGAAAAGACGGGTCAAGTACAAGTCGATAAAAATGTGGTCATAGCTAAAACTGCCGAGGGCATGGAAAAACAGTTTTATATGATCAACGGCACTGCTTCCAAGGAGTTAACCAATAAACTCCCAAGCGATGGATTTAATACTGTCTATATTGGTGGCAAGAAATACACACCAGTGTATATCGGCTACGATGAAGCCCAATTGATGATGAAGGAAAAGCTGTTCACCAAGGAAGGCGACACTATTTCTGGATTCTTCGGAAATGACGTGATCATTTCAGGAGTCCTGGCAAACTCAGTTGCCGATAACTACCACTTTGTTAAAGAAGGATTCAAAGTTGCTGAAGCAAAGTAATTCGTAAAATACGGCAAGATAGCCCGTTTCGGCGATTACGAATAGCTAATCGCGACTGGACGGGCTAACTTGTTGATATTAACTTCTGTAATCAAATATCTATTGATATGTTTCATGGTAGTCTCTACAATCTGTAGTAGACATATGAAGATAAAAGCTTTGAGCGACCTAGAACAAGAAGTTATGCAAATCGTTTGGGAAAACGACTCAAGTTCAGTTCGTGATGTACTCAAAAAGATATCTAAAACAAAGGAATTAGCATACACAACCGTTGCAACTATACTTTTAAGACTCTACGAGAAGGGTTTACTCACAAGAAACGATAAAGACTTTGCCATATTATATTCACCCAAAATTTCTAAAGAGGATTACAGTAAATCGATAGCAGGATCCTTCTTTAATAAGTTTTTTCAGTCATTTGGAGATACTGCGATTGCTTCATTTGCTGAATCAATTGAGGAGTTACCCAAAGAAAAGAAAAAATACTTTTTAGATCTCTTGGAAAAACATGATGAAAATAAATAATTATTTACTCGGTTTTGTGGGACTTTTAGTTTTTTTGACATTAAGCTTCTTTTATATTGTTGTTAAATATTTTCAAATTCTCATTCACCATAGCATCTACTATTGTCAGGAAATGATTAATGCTTTAAACCTTCACCTTCCAGGTGATTTAGGAAAAATTGTTATTGGTATTTTACTTTTTATCCTACTATTTACCTTATTTAACGTACTAAGATCCGTCATTGCTATGTATTCTTTTAAAAAGTCCCTGGAAAGGGTAAAAGTAAGCAAAAATGCTGGACTAGATAAGCTTTTTGAAAAAGTAGGTTTAACGGGTAAAGTTGTTATTATCGACAGAATTAAACCTCAAGCTTTTTGCTTCGGCATCACTCATCCTAAAATATATTTATCAACCGGAATGATTAAGTTAATGTGTAGCAATGAATTAGAGGCCATCTTAAGACATGAAAAATGCCACCTAGAAAATCGAGACTCCTTGACACTTTTTCTAGCAACTATGATCCAGTCCTTATTTCCATTTTTCCCAGTTATATCCGACTTTGTGAAAATATATAGAACTGATAGGGAAATACATGCCGATTCGGAAGCGATATCAGGCATGACAGAAAATAGATCAATTATTGAAGTATTGAAGAAGCTTCTTAGGTATGAGCCCCAACCTCACTTGGCATTTATCCCCGATATTATCTCAGAAGAAAGTCTTGAAACACGCATTCAATCGCTTCATTCAGGTAAGATTGGCGTCAACAAAATTAGTTTTAAAAATGTGGGTTTAAGCTTAGCGTCACTTTTTGTTTTAGTTGGACTAATGGTTACGCCGGTAAAAGCCATCGAACTACACGAAGCAGGTGGAGATGCCTTGGTGCTTTGTACGGATAATGCAGGCAGTTGTTCTCTCGTCTGTCGTCAGCGTGCTATCTCTGATATGCAAAGTCATATGTCGCAACAAACTTTCAAAAATTTTAGTTCACAGAATTGATATAGTTAGATAGTGTTGACGGCTTCTTTAATATCTACTACACTTTGTAGTAATATGACAGAAAATAAATTTCACCCGATCGTAACTCCAGTTCTCGTAATCTTATTAATCATAGGCTCTTTTTTTCTAGGCTCTCTCACAACGAGAGTTAAGTTGCTAGAAAAAGGTGGAACTACCCCAGGAGCTCAAGCTCCAGCAAATGGTCAAGCCCAGGCACCACAACCTGAAAGGCCCACAAAGGGCGTAGCCACCATAGATGATGATCCGATCTTGGGAGATAAAAACGCTCCAATTACCATTATTGAATTTTCAGATTACGAATGCCCATTCTGTAAGCGTCATTTTACAGACACCTATCCAAAACTAATCAAAGAATATATTGACACTGGTAAAGCCAGATTAGTATTTAGAGACTTCCCACTCTCTTTTCATGACCCAATGGCGACCAAAGAAGCTATTGCCGCCAATTGTGCCAAGGATCAAGGCGGTGACAAGAAATACTTTGAATTTCATGGGGAAATCTTTAAGAGAACCACTTCTAACGGCAATGGACTGGATGATGCCAAACTTAAAACCATTGCAACTGATTTAAAATTAAATATGAATTCTTTTAATACCTGCTTAACGAATAAGGCTATGGAGGATGAAGTTAAAAAAGACCTTGCTGATGGATCAGCTGCTGGCGCTTCTGGTACACCCACTTTCCTCATTGGCAAAACAACCGCTGATGGAAAAGTTGACGGTGATCTACTTATCGGGGCACAACCATTCGCTGCCTTCCAAGCCGTTATAGATCCACTTCTCCAGTAATATATGACTACATTACTTAGAATAATCCAGCAACCTAAGTACTTGGTAGTCACAGTAGCAATCACCTTAATGGTGATTGCTCTTGCAGCCTGGTTACCTAATATTCACCTTATTACCAAAACCATGACCTCAAAGACGATGACAGTGTGGCAAAAAACAAATTTAGTGACGAGCCTGCTTGGCTCAATTCAAACTAATTTTTCACCACTCTCAAGAACCGTAACCATTGTTAGCGCAACATTAACTGGAATACAGTCAAGTTTGCTTATTTATTATTTACGTCAATCAGCCAGGATTCAGCGTGAAATGGGAGTATCCTTGGCTGGTGTGGCAACCAGCCTATTGGGCGTAGGATGCGCTTCCTGTGGCTCAGTAGTCCTCACTTCACTAGTTGGGTTTGGTTCTGCCTCAACCATTCTAGGAATACTGCCACTCAGAGGTCAAGAGTTTGGTTTTCTTGGAATTATTATTCTATCTACGGCGATTGGTTTTACACTAAAGAAAATTAATCAGCCATTTGTATGCAAAGTTTAAAAATATGACAAATAAAATTCTGTTATTACTATTAGTTATGATGGCTGGGGCACTTACAATCATGGGATTGAAAGTTAGATCGACTTCAGTACTTGGTGCTAGCTCAAATAATGATATGCAAATTTCACTATCTACTAAACCCAGCCCATTAAAACCTGGTCCAGCAACATTTTTGATTGAAGTCAAAGACAAAGATGGAAAATTAATTGATGATGCTAGCGTCAATTATGATATTAATATGACAACCATGGATATGGGAGCTCAAAGCGGAAAAGCTGAGTCTCAGGGAAAAGGGCAATATTTAGCCAAAGGTACCATGTCCATGCTTGGTCCGTGGAAGGTAAGTGTGGCTGTTAAAATGCCAAACGGTGCCACTGCAAATAAAGATTTTACAGTTACCGTACGACAGTAAAAATATGACTAATATAAAAATTATTTATACCTGGAGAACGTAATAATATGTTATTATTACAAGTTGTAGTATGTTAAAAGATAAATTTGTTTTAAGCATCATTGGTGTCACAATATTGATCATGGTTGGTGCGGTTTTCTATTTTAGTAAAATTGACTCTTCAGCAACTGTAAATCCTGATGGCTCTGTCGCTGTGTCTGATGAAAATAAAAAACTACTAGAAGTGGTATCTGATGATTACATCAAGGGTAATAAGGATGCGACTGTCACTTTAGTTGAGTATCTTGATTTTGAATGCGAAGCTTGTGGCGCTTACTATCCTCTCGTTAAACAGCTTTCAGAGGAATTTAAAAATGATGTGAGGTTTGTGAATCGCTATTTCCCTCTGCCTGGTCATAAAAACGGTATGCCCGCAGCCCTTGCGGTTGAAGCAGCTGCTCGACAAGGTAAATATTGGGAAATGCATGATCTTTTATTTGATAATCAAAAGTCATGGGGCGAAAAGCAAACTCCCGACCCTGCAATTTTTGAAGGCTATGCAAAACAAGTTGGTCTTAACATGGATCAATACAAAAAGGATGTAGCTTCTCCAGAAGTGAGAGATCGTGTTAACCGTGATAAAAATTCCGGAACTAAGATCGGGGTATCCGGAACACCGAGTTTTTACTTGAATGGAGAAAAAATTCCTAATCCAAAAACTATAGCTGACTTTAAAACATTTATTCAGGCTGCAATCTTAAAAGCTCCGAAACAAACTACTGATGGCGCGGGAGAGAAAGTACATGAACATGCCGATCTTGCTTTATTTATAAACGGAACGAAAACTTTATTACAAAGTCGTCCAGAGTTTTTTGAAAAGGATCCAGATATTCACTCCCACAAGGATACCGAGGAGGTAATTCACAAGCATAAAACAGGTGTAACTTTAGGTCAACTTATTGATTCCTGGAAAACAAATCTACCCAATAAAGTAGAATGGTATCTAAACGGATCAAAACAAAATGATGACTTTAGAAAATACGAATTTAAAGATTTAGACAGAATAACTCTTAGTTTCAGTGATTCAGATTTTAGTCCCACAACAAAACAGATATCAGAAGTTACTGATAGAGCCTGTGTTTATTCAGAAAAATGTCCCGAACGTGGCAAGCCACCCACTGAAAATTGTGTTGGTGGTTTAGGGACTGACTGTTAATGACCACGGACTTTATGTACAGTAGAATAAAATTATGCTTGTCACAGAAATATTTAAAGAAACTAAGTTTAAAAGGTTAGCGGTCACCCTACTCTTTATTATTCCACTAGAGATTTTATCAATTTTTTCAGTTCACCTACCTAGTTTTATTGAATATCCTCTGTTTGCCGGAATTATCTTTTTCTTTGGACGTGAAGTAATTTGGGGTGGCATACAGAGCCTCCTCCGCTTTAATTTTTCAAATATAAACTTGTTAATGACTGTTGCCACGTTTGGCGCACTCTATCTGGGGGAATTAGAGGAGGCGGTTGTCATTATCATTCTTTTTGCAGTGAGTGAGGCTCTTGAAGAATTTGGTATCACCAGAAGTCAAAATGCGTTAGAGGAACTTGCTGAGAAAACACCTAAAACTGCCTTACTCAAAGGTCAGAAAGATAAGATCTCCATTGAAAAAATTGTTATTGGCGATATTGTAGTTATTAAACCTGGAGACTATATCCCACTCGATGGGATTGTGGTTGAAGGTGAATCGCTTGTGGATGAAAGCACTATAACTGGTGAACCACTTCCTAAAAATAAATATAAGGGCGAGCTCGTATTTGCGGGGACTATAAGTAGCCAAGGTTATTTGGAAATTAAGGTGACTAAAACTTCTAAAGACACGACGTTGGCTAAAATAATCGATTTAACCTTTAGTGCCGCAGATCGAAAATCCCAAGCTGCAAAATTTATTGAAAAATTTGCAAGTGCATACACGCCCATAGTTATGGGGGTGGCACTTCTCGTAACGATTGTGCCAGTTTTTGGATTTAATCAGCCATTTAATACATGGTTTGTCCAGAGTTTAACTTTGCTGCTTATAGCCTGTCCTTGCGCCTTGGTAATTTCTACCCCAATTACTATATTCTCGGCAATTGGAAACGCTACCCGACGGGGAGTCCTTATTAAAGGCGGTCAATTCTTAGAAGAAATGGGCAGAATTAAAGCTATAGCCTTTGATAAGACCCGCACCCTCACCCAAGGAGAGCCTATGGTTTCTGACGTAATACCTCTAAACGGAGTATCAAAACAAGAACTTTTGAATTGCATGGCTGGTGCCGAAGCTTTTTCGGAGCACCCGATTGCCAAAAGTATCGTGGAGAGTGCCCATAAAATGGCTGGAGAAATGCATTCATATTCCAACTTTAAAGCTGTTATGGGAAAAGGTATCAGTGGCGAGTGTCTGGTGTGCGTTGATAAACATCATTGTATTGGCACTTTGCGGTTTATTATGGAGGAGCACTCAGTCGATAAAAGGGTGATAGAAATTGTCGAGGGATTTGAAAAAGACGGTAAAACTGCCATTGTGGTTTGTGATGCTAAAAAAGTTAAAGGTGTAATCGGTGTAGTCGATGCTATTCGTCCTGAAAGCAAAGCCACAATTCATGAATTACACCGTTTGAAAGTAAAAACAGCCATGCTGACAGGCGACAATGCTTCGGCCGCTGCATATGTGGCCAAAGAGGTAGGTGTAGACGAGATTCACGCAAACCTTCTCCCAGATGAGAAAGTAATTCAACTCACTAACCTAGTTACGAAATATGGTGATGTTGCGATGGTTGGTGACGGAGTCAATGATGCTCCAGCTTTAACCATCGCCTCGGTAGGCATTGCTATGGGAGCAATTGGGTCTGAAGTAGCAGTTGAAAATGCTGACGTGGCACTGATGAACAACAATCTGCAACTTATTCCATTTTTAGTCAGACTTGGAAGAGAGGCCAATAGAACAATTCGCTTTAATATTGGAGGTGCGCTGGGAGTAAAGATATTGTTCTTGTTAATGGCTCTATTTGGCAAAAGCAGTTTAGCTCTGGCAATATTTGCTGATGTTGGCATGACGATAGTGGTTGTGACCAATGGCTTACGATTATTTAGTTTTGAGCCCAAGAAAATATGAAACCAAATGTAGTGGATTTAGCTAAAATCAGGAGTGATTTTTCATTGTTGTCAACAAATGAAATATATTTTGACAATGCTTGTCAAACTCTAAGACCAAGACATGTTATTGAGGCAATGAATGAATATTATAACGAGTACCCCGCTTGTGGTGGACGAAGCATGCACCACCTGGCCGAAAAAGTTACTTATAAATGCGAAGAAGCAAGATCTATCATTGCTAATTTCCTCCATGCTAAAAGAAAAGAAGAAATCATATTTACCAGAAATACAACTGAGGGAATTAATTTAGTTGCTCATTCCCTAGGACTTAAAAGGGGGGATGTTGTCATTACCTCAGACAAAGAACATAACTCCAACCTTATTCCCTGGCAAGTATTGCGAGATAAAGTTGGTATTGAGCACAAAATAATCTATTCCAACTCAGATAATACCTTCGATTTAAAAGCGTACAAAGAAGCATTAAACAGCCAAGTAAAACTGGTGTCGCTTGGTTTCACCTCGAACCTAGACGGGGTGTCAATTCCAGCCAAAGAGATTATCCAGTTGGCTCATAAGGCGGGTGCTCTGGTGCTCCTTGATGGTGCGCAAGCTGTCCCACACCACGAAATTGATGTCCAAGACCTTGATGTTGATTTCCTGGCATTTTCAGGCCACAAAATGCTTGGTCCATCAGGTATTGGTGTTTTATACGGTAAATATGCACTTCTTGAGAAACTTGAGCCATTTATGGTGGGAGGTGACACTGTTTTAAGTTCTACCTATCTAACACATGAGTTTTTACCACCACCTGAGAAATTTGAAGCAGGATTACAAGATTACGCCGGCATTATTGGTCTTGGAGCTGCAGTTAAATACTTGAGTGAGATTGGATTTGACTTTATCAAACAGCAGGAACAGCTGCTAAATAAGTATATTACCGATGCCTTACAAACTATTGAAGGTGTCACCCTGATTGGTCCTGAAGATCCAACTCAAAGAGGTGGAATCGCTTCGTTTTATATTCCACAGAAAGATCATCACCAAATTGCCTTAATGCTGGACGAAACATCAAGAATTATGGTTCGCTCCGGGCAACACTGCGTCCATTCCTGGTTCCATGCCCACAATATCCCCGGTTCCGTTCGTGCCTCTGTGTACTTTTACAACACTTTAGAAGAAGCGGAGATATTTGTTAGAGAATTAAAAAAAGTTGTGAGTATATTATAACTATATGTTTTGTATTATCGCCTTTATCGTCCTATCAATTATCGCTATTTTTAACGTTTCTTACCGCGCACTTGCCAAAGAAGCCTATGAGTGCGTGTTTCGTCGGATTACCTTTCGTCCCTGCAACACTGGTTTCAAAGAAAAAATGCAAGCTAAGCTTGTGGGCAAACTATTAACTAAATCTGTTGTTGCGGCACGTTTTTTAAACAAGCACTTTGAACTATTAGCTTGGTTACTTTTTATCACAACAGTTGCAAGTATTTTTTGGACAGGTAAAGGACTCTTTAACTTCTATATGTATGGGAGTTGTAATGGTCTCAACAAATCCGGTTTTTGTGCCCTAGATCCCAAAGGGGAAAATAACAAAGTGTCACAAACTGGAGGTAGTTGTGGAACAGGAGAAGGAGATGAAAGCAAGGTTACACTCAATGGGGTAAACCTTTCTCTTTTCCCGTCTCAAAAAACAGATTCAAATGATGAAGTAGTTTTAATCGGTTGTTATAGTTGCGACTATACGAGAAAAGCTTATCCGCTGGTGAAACAACTCATTAGCGAAAACAAAGTCAATTACACCTTTGCCCACTATCCAGTCAAAGAGGAAACGCTCTATCTTCTCCCAATTGGTTACTGTGCCTATAAGCAAAACCCAGATAAGTTTTGGCAACTCAATGATAAGCTTTTCGCTAGCGAGAAAAGCGATATTGCCAAAAGAGAATTTGTTGATACTCTCCTCAAAGACATTGGATATGATGTTGAGGCTATAAACACTTGCAGTACTTCTCCTGAAACAAACTCTGCGGTGGTTGAGCGTCGTATTCAACTGGAAAAAACCAGTATCTACGGCACGCCACTTGTCTTTATTAATGGCAAAGGTCTCGTAGGCCCCAAGCCTTACCGCGTCTATGAGCGGATTCTTAAAGGTTGGAGGTTCTGGTAATATGATCACAATTAAAGAAGAAACAATTATCAAAACAACCCCTGAGAATGTTTTCAACTTTCTTACTCAAATAGATTCACTTTATAAAGCATGGCATCCAAAAGACCATGTATTTTGTAAACGTATTTATAAAAAGTTAAATGAACGTGGATGTTTATAACATCACACATAATGTATGTTGCTTAATAAACTTGAATTCTTGGCAATGAACAACCCCATTCGAAGAATTTTACAACGTAGCGTGGAAATCAAGCGACTGAGAGCTATTTCACAACTTAAATCTGGAAAGAATATTATTGAGATTGGCTGTGGTAGTGGATATGGCACTAAACTAATTAATGAATATTTTAAGCCCAAGGCTATAACAGCGATAGATTTAGATAGTCGCATGATAGAGTTAGCCCAAAAAATTAATACCAATCCACGAGTAACTTATGCGGTGGGCGATGTGACGAACTTAGCGTTTCCTGCCAATACGTTTGATGCCATTATTGACTTTGCCATTATTCATCACATCCCTAATTGGGAAGCGTGTCTAAAAGAACTCTACAGGGTGCTCCGACCAGGTGGTGAGATTATTATTGAAGACGGATCAATAGAAAGCTTTGAAACCACTGTTGGTAGACTACTTAGAACAGTTCTCACCCATCCATATGCAGAAATGTATCGATTAGATGGGTTTACTCACACGCTTAAACAGATTGGCTTTATGGACGTTAAGGTAAAAAAGTATATGATCTTCGGTGGCTATGTTTATTTTGTCCTAGTTGCAAAAAAGTAATAAGATAAGCGGCCAGTTTGAAAAGTTAGCCTGTTCAAACAATCTAACTCCTTGACTTTCTGCCTGGTTAGTATAATAATTCCCTCAAGTTTACAAGAGCTGCCCCTCCGATAGGGGCTTTTTTGTAGCTAGACCTGCCTAAAGTTATAAATTATTGATTTATATGGAGGTAGGCTATGAATAAAAAAATAATTGTTACTTCTTCTCTCGCCATCACGGCACTAATGTTTGCGTCGCCAGTCTTAGCTGCTTCAGCCGACGTAACCAAAATCGAAACCTTCATCAAAAGTATTATCCAAATATTAGTTACGCTTGCCGGGCTCATCTCCGCTGGTTTCTTTGTTTGGGGTGGAGTTAGTTACATAACCAGTTCGGGGAACCCAGTTGCATTGGATCAGGCAAAAAATACTATTAAATATTCAGCCATTGGATTAGCTGTCGTGCTTGGTGCATTTGTGTTGACTAATATTATCTCTGATTTAGCCACTGGAGCATTTGGGGCTGCGCAGTAGTTCCAAAATTGGATTATGAAAAACTATGAAATTATTGAGTCTGGCACTAACCATCATACTTACATCACTCTTCTTTCCTTCGGTGGCGTACGGCGCAACTAGCGCACCATCAGAAGTAACCGCTTTTACGGGTGACGCTCTCACTCTCATAACCATAATATCGGCCGCATCAGCGGTCATTTTTTTAATTCGCGGTGGCTATATCTACATTACTTCAAGTGGAAAGCCAGACGCGCTTGAAGAAGCTAAGAAAACGATTCGCAACTCTCTCCTTGGTCTTGTTATCGTTTTGGCTTCAAGTGGACTAGTTTCACTTTTGTCTGGTGCACTTGTTGGAGAAACGGGAACTACAAGTATCACAACGCTACCTATAACTCAGATTGAGAGCGTGGCACCAAGTGACGGACTTACTCAGGTACTTATTGATGCGGTCAACGGCTTCATTCAAAACATTGTCGAGAGTTCCACCAAGCCAATTGTGGATGGGATTATGACCTTTCTTGGATCAACCCCGTCACTCCTAGCCAATGCCTCGATTGTGAAATTCTGGCTAATTATGCTTGGGATAGTAGACAGCCTTTTTGTGCTAGTGGTGGCACTCTTAGGCCTCCAATTTATGAGCGCTTCTACTTTTGGCTTTGAAGAAATCGAGTTTAAACATCTCCTGCCTAGAATCGGTCTAGCGTTTCTTGGGGCTAATGTGTCACTTTTCTTAGCTGATTACGCCATCCAAGCTAGTAATGCACTGGTGTCGGGTGTTATCTCAACCACAGGTGGCTTAAATCACGCTTGGATTACCAATGCCATCACAATCTCAAGTTTAACCAATGGTACTGCTCCATTTATTATCCTAATCTTTCTACTGATATTCTTGATTGTTTCCATTGTGCTCCTGCTCATGTACATCAGTCGTTTGATAGTTATCGTACTTGGTGCTGTCCTTTCACCCTTTATCTTTCTTCTGTGGACTCTTCCTAAAACCGCTGACTTTGCTGAGATGGCGGTGAAAGGCTACTTTGTATCAGTGTTTACGATTTTTATTCATGTCGTAACAATTCAACTGGCAGGAACTTTTTTGTCACTACCTGAGCAAACCAACAACTCACTCATCTCAATTGCTGTCGCTATTGGGTTACTCCTGACTCTGCTTAAAATTCCATCGTTCATGATGCAACTCATTCTATTTTCCCGAAGCGTTGGCGCTGTTCGCCATATGGGTAGCCAAATTACCAATGTCTTAAGTACTGACTCAAGCTCAAATGTGCCGTACAAGGGCACTAGATCTGCCAAATTACCCAGAAGGAGCGCCAACCTATGAGAACCACAATCATCCCTGCTCAAATCACTACTGTTGAAGATAAAGTGGCGGGATCTCTCAATATGACTCAGGTATTAATCCTAATGACGCCAATTCTTTGGACTGCCATTGTCTACATCCTACTTATGCCCAGCATGAAACTCACATCGTTCAAACTCGTGCTTATTATCATCTCTACAACTATCTCAGGTATTTTGGCGCTACGAATTAAAGACAAAATAGTAGCCGAATGGCTAGGGGTGCTTCTGAAATATCGCCTAAGACCAAAATACTGGCTGTATAACAAAAACGACATAACTAATCGCATTCTAGATATTCCTGACATTCCAGATATTGCGCTAGTTCCAAGGATTTCATCCAAGAAAGCAATTAACAAACAAAAGACTGAGATTAATATTGCTGATTTGGTCAGATTCGAGCAGTTGATCGATTCTGGCAAGGTCGCAGTTTCCTATTCTTTAAAGAAGTAAAACTATGAGCATATTTAGCAAATCAAAAAAATCTAGTAGTCGAGGCCAAATCCAGATTAAAGAAGTCGTGGATAACATTCTTGTGCTCCCAAATAACGAATACCGCCAGATTTTAGAAACTTCCTCTGTAAACTTTGAGCTTAAAAGTGAAGAAGAACAGGATGTGATTATCGACAGTTTCCAAAATTTCCTAAACTCACTTCCGTGTGAAATCCAAATATTAGTCAGAGTACGAGAAGTCGATATCGACCGCTACGTGGAAGATATTGGTAGGACTAAAGATAAAGAAACTATTCCTGCCTACAAAAAACAAATCGAGGGTTACTGCTCTTTCGTTAAAAAACTTGTCTCTGGCAACAAAATCCTTTCGCGCAGGTTCTATATCGTCATTCCCTATAAACACACTGAACGCCATCAAGATATGAAACTTATCAAAGAACATTTAAATCTTGAAAAAGACATCATCATTAAAGGCTTGGAACGAATGCAGATGAAAGCGCGAAGCATATCAGGTCTTGAAATTCTTAATTTATTTTATGGCTTCTACAACCCGGAAAGCCTGAAAACTCAGGCAATAACTAGGGAAACAGTCGAAGCAATACTGAAAAACAACTATGTTTAATCTAAAGAAAAAAATCACTAGTCTCAAACCGATTAAGGCTTGGCAAAAGAAGAGCAAGCTCAAGGCCATGACCAATCAGGCGGTCAAAATTGCTTTTGGTACGCAGGATCAAGTAGATTTGATTTCTTATGCAGGGCTTAAAGAGGAATCTGGCTATTTACAGATTAACGACAGGTTCGTTAGAACTTTGTTTGTATCTGGCTACCCTTATGTGGCTTCAACTGGTTGGCTTAATAATCTCATAAACTTTAATCATGATATTGATATCAGCTATCACATCGAACAAGTTGATCCGCTAACCGCTCTACCCAAACTGATCAGAAAAATAACTGAGCTTGAGTCAACCAAGCGCACCATGCTCAAAGAAGGCAAAGTCATAGGCTCTGAAATTACTGATCCACTTGAATCCGCCATGGAGCTTAAAGACAAAATTCAGCGAGGCATGGAGAAACTTTTCCAAATCTCAATCTACATGACGATTAGCGCGGAATCGCTCATTGAGCTAAACAAAGTCACCAAACTTTTAGAGACAGTTATGCAGACGAGGCTTTTCTACATCAAGCCTGCTACATTCCAACAGATCGAGGGATTGCAGTCTATTCTCCCTAGAGCCGAGAATAAACTGGCTCAAAAACGAAATCTTGATAGTTCAAGTGCAGCGCTCACTTTCCCCTTTGTTTCATCTGAACTGGTGCAGGAATCCGGCATCCTCTACGGTATTAATAAATCCAATAATTCACTAGTTATCATTGACCGTTTTAGTTTAAACAATGCCAACTCTATTATTTTTGCTCAATCGGGATCTGGCAAAAGCTATACAGCCAAAGTTGAAATACTCCGCCACCTGATGCAAGGCACAAAAGTCATCATTATTGACCCAGAGCGCGAATATAAACAACTAGCCGCTAGTGTTGGAGGAACTTACATCAAACTTTCCTCAACCTCCAAAGAGAAAATTAATCCGTTTCAATTTTCAGAGCATTCAGTTACCCAAGAAAACAATTTATCTGAACATATTCAAGATTTAACCGAGCTCATTTCACTTATGGTTGGGTCACTCACCTCAGAAGAGAGGGCATCCGTTGATCGTGCCCTACTTCTCACCTACAAAGAAGCCAAGCTCACCCCACGTAAAAATGCAAAAAGGTCAAAAGTTGTTGAATATCCGCTTCTTAAAGACTTCTACAAAAACTTAAAAGCCCTGAAGCATAAAGATCTATGCGACAGACTCGAACGGTTTGTAAAAGGATCATTGTCAACCGTCTTTGACTCCCAGACCAATATCAAACTCGATAATCGCCTGATTGTCTTTGATATCAAAGATCTAAATGAATCCATCAGATCAATCATGATGATGGTTGTGGCTAACTTCGTAAATAATGAGGTCAAACAAAATCCTCAAAAAAGAATGTTAGTCATCGATGAAGGATGGATACTCCTCCAAGAGCCCGAGAGCGCCAGATTTATCTCAGGCCTAGTAAGACGTGCTAGAAAATACTATCTGGGTGTCACAATTATTTCCCAGCAGGCAAATGATTTCCTTAACCAAGATTACGGCAAAGCTATTGCTAGTCAGTCATCACTCCGTGTGCTTATGAGACAAGATACGACCACGATTAAAAAAGTCGCCGAAGAATTCCACCTCTCAGCTTATGAGCAACATTATCTTTTAACTTGTGATCGTGGTGAGGCTTTAATTATTGCTGATCAAAATCATGTAGCGGTTAAAATTGTGGCCTCAGAGCAAGAACATCCACTCCTGACTACTGATCCCCGGGAAGTCTACATCTAGCCATGAATCCAAAGCTAGTACTTACGCTCTGGTCGTTTCGTAAGGAACTAAAATTCGTTCTTCTGGCTTTCCTCACTATTCTCATGTTACCTGTCATAGCGGTCATTCTACTGACTCAGGTGGGTATAAATGTTATCTCGGACAAGTTAGTAGACCAGAATCCAACCAACCAAAGCATCCAGATCAAAGATCCAACAACGGGTGAAGTCACTACGGAAATTCACCCAACAGTTGTCTGGCCTACCAAAGGTGTCATTACTCTTGAATTTGCACAATCTAGCATGTACCAAGTCTTCCACACAGGGATTGATCTGGCCAGTAAACTGGATGAACCAGTCAATCCAGCTATGGATGGCACAGTGGTTTATGCAGGAGAGATCTTCTGGGGATATGGCAAACACGTCATTATTGATCATGGTAATAATGTCGTGACTATCTACGCACACTTAAACAAGATTTATGTCTTTAAAGGCCAAAAGGTGACCACCAGTGATGTAATTGGAGGACAAGGTCAAACTGGCTGGGCAACAGGTGTCCATCTCCATTTTCAGGTGAATGTGTACGGAATACCAGTGAATCCGAGAGTGTTCTTAAGTCAATAGAATATCTATCTGTAGCTTGATATAATCGAAAATATAGGAAATATATGGCAACTACAATTAACCAAGCATTTGCACAATTTAAAACAAACCTCAATATCACCGACTTGCAAGAACAAACAGTCTCGACACGTCAACAAAATGTACGCAAGGTTATCGAAGATGGATTAACGGTATTGGACTCATTCCTTACAGGATCTTACTCGAGAAATACAATGATTTCTCCACTTTCAGAGGCAGATATAGACATTTTTATGGTACTCGATAATTCTTACTACTATCACTATGATGGTAAAAATGGTGCCCAAGCAGGCTTATTGGACTTTGTGAAGCGAACTTTGCGAAAAACATATACAAAAACACCAGATATAAGTAGAAATGGACAAGCAGTTACTATTAGATTTGATGATTTCATGGTTGATGTCATCCCCGCATTCAATAGACAAGGCGGAGGATATTTGATTCCCAATTCAATAACTCAATCATGGCTGTCAACAAATCCAAAAAAACACGTGGAGCTGACGAGTTCAGCTAATTCATCACACAACGGCGACTTTGTACCTCTTGTTAAGATGATTAAATGTTGGAACAGAAATATACAGTCGCACTTTCATTCTTTTCATCTGGAAGTACTTGCCCTTTCTATTTTTTCGAATGTTGAAATATCTGATTCACCATCAGGAGTACGTTATTTTTTTGATAAAGCACGAGATTTGGTTACTAAGAAAAACTCTGATCCAGCAGGGTATGGTGGAGATATTGGTAATTATATAAATAATCAAGACAAAATTGATGAAGCAGTTTCGAGATTTCAAACAGCGTATGATCGAGCAGTCAAAGCTGAATATTACTTAACTTTAGGGCAAACAAGTAATGCAATAGATGAATGGCGAAAAATATTTGGCAGTTATTTCCCAACATATGGCTAACACTACAAAGAGATCTAAAACAACCGCTAATGAAAAACCTTTATCGCAGGCTAAAGATGAGATCATTAAAGAGGCAAAAAGAATCGAAGAAGCTTGTTTGTTTTCTTCAAAACGCCATTTTATTACGGCCAAATTTTGGGGAGGACTTAACTCGTGGTTAGGTGTCCCTGCAGTGTTCTTGTCAGGAATAGTAGGAGTATCAGTGTTTTCAGATTTTGACAAAACGCACACGATTTCGAAGTTGTCTTCAATTTCTGTTGCAGGTCTAACGAGTCTGATGACATTTCTCAATCCAAACCAGAAGTCTTCTGCACACCAAGACAGCGGAAACAGTTATGATGCCCTACTAAACAAAGCTAGAATTTTTTGGTCGATTGATTGCTGGGAAGAAAAATCAACAGAAGTCCTAACAGGAAGACTTAAAGGAATTTCAGAGGAAAAAGACAGATTAAATAAAACTAGTCCACAGACACTTGGAATTTCATATTTCTTAGCGAAAAGATCAATTGAACGTGGCGAAGCTAGTTATACCGTCGATAACCAAGACATACCCGCTTAATTAGTTTGGTAAATTGCCTTCAGACTTCAAATCACGAGCTTTCATGCCCATATAGGTATCAGAGGTTTTGAGTATCTCGACAAACTTAGCGACATTTTCTTTGTGCTCAGGATCGAGAACATCAAGAATTTTCTGTACGTCACTAATATTACTGATATCCAAATTGTGGTCGTGCGCATATTGGAGTGCGTCGATAATTAACTCTGACTTTTGGGCTACTGTATCGTTCATAATTTTCTCCTTTAGTATAGCAAATGTTTTTTAATTTCACTAACGCGGTCATATTTTAAAAAAGTAAAGAGCTCCTCAACTTTTTGCTTGTTCTCCTCCCGCTCCATAAATTCCCGGCTACTCTTGTGTGAAAGTATATTGAGACTTCCTTTCCACACGATTGATCTGTCTATGATGGCCAGCTTTCGGTGGTGTGACTTGCAGAGTAATACCTGTATGCCTAGATCCTCAAAATACTGTATTCCTGTCTCAGATTGCTCTGCCATGAGGGGATTGTGTTCCTCTGGATGTCTTGTAATGATGTAGACAGCCACTCCACGTTTAACTAGTCGCTCAAATATTGGCTTTAGGCTCCGCATCTTGGGAATAGTGATAAATGGACTTTCAATAATCACTTCCTGTTTAGCTTGGTTCAAATCCTGCTCGAATTTGTAGTAAAAGCTATTTTCATCTGCTAGAATATAGGTTGCAGTCGGAAGATCATCAGATTGCGCGCACGATTGAGACTTTGTGAACCAGTTCATTGTTTTTCCTCCTTTTTAAAATGAGCAAAAGCGATGATAAGACTAGCTTTCTCTTTTGGATCAATAGAGGAGGTTAGATAGGTTCTAACATCGTCCCAGATGGTGCACTATACTATATAAATTCGGAGTGTAGCGCAGTTGGCAGCGCGCCACGTTTGGGACGTGGAGGTCCCCGGTTCGAGCCCGGGCACTCCGACTTAAGAGTCTTTTGTTGATTTTTTAACGAAATTCTGTAAGAATTTCGAGAGGAGAAATTATAAAGCGCTAAAGTTTAAGCGTTAGCGGTAAACTTAAAAGCGATATCTATTTCGACGATGCGGGTATGGTTCAATGGTAAGACGAGCTTGCCATTTCCCATCCTCGCTCATATGATTCGCGGGTATGGTTCAATGGTAGAATAGGAGCTTTCCAAGCTTTTGATGCGGGTCCGATTCCCGCTACCCGCTCTGAATTTTTACTCCGCTTTTGAAGATCCCACCACTATTTGTATATCCGTGGTTGAGCTGGCAGCCAAAGTTTGATTATCTCCGATCACATAATTTTTAGAGAGTGCATCCTTAACTTTCTGAATAACCGATGCATCCACCGTAGACTTTGCCTTAATAATTGTCTCCTTATAGTCGTAGGTAGCTGCATTTGCTGTTGATACAACATTAAAGTCAGCTGCTGTCAAAAGTGTTTTAACCTTACCTGCCTCTCCCGCAATTCCCGATCCGTTAAATATTGCTACATCAAATTTGGAAACATCAATTTTAGCAGCCGGGGTTGGGCTCGGTGTTGTAACAGGAACGCTTGAGGCAACGGGTGTAGGTGTTGCGCTGGTTCCGGTTGAGTTAACACCCTTTTGATAAAAGAAAACTCCACCCAATATTGCTCCAAGAATAAAAAGCCCCGGAATAAGTATCCAGAAAACAGGCGATTGCTCTTTCTTTATTTGCGGATCTACATCATCCGATCG
>Ga0209416_1000513_pt1 | contig 39753 bp, 39 predicted proteins | sample RifGroF1_FD_184001 | JGI IMG/M metagenome (GOLD analysis project Ga0209416, IMG submission 184001) | Groundwater microbial communities from Rifle, Colorado, USA - Groundwater F1 (SPAdes) (version 2) | ecosystem: Environmental > Aquatic > Deep subsurface > Groundwater | place: Rifle, Colorado...
ATAGATACGCCAGGGCACGTTGATTTCTCGTATGAGGTTTCCAGATCGATTGCAGCTTCGGAAGGCGCTGTTCTATTGGTTGATGCGACCCAAGGAATTCAAGCGCAGACTTTGACCACCGTCTATAAAGCGCTGGAGTACAATCTAACAATCGTTCCGGTGGTCAACAAAGTCGACTTGCCTAGTGCCCTTGTGGCAGAGACGAAAAGAGATCTCAAGGCAACTTTCGGTTTTGAGGAGGACGAGATTATTGAAACTTCGGGGAAAACCGGAATTGGTGTGCAGGACCTGCTTGGAGCGATTGTGAATAAGATCCCTGCACCGTCACAGCCTGAAGATAAAACTGCAAAAGCCTTAATTTTCGATTCTTTTTATGATGAACATAAAGGAGTTGTCGCATTGGTGAAAGTTGTCCAGGGAGAGATCAATTCAGATCAAAATCTTCGAACTCTCGAGACAAAGAAAATTATTGAACCGATTGAGATTGGTTTTATTACTCCTAAAATGGAGAGTGTGAAAACAATTAGAACTGGTGAAGTTGGATATATTGCTAGCGGAATGAAGGATATAAAAAGCATGCATATCGGAGATACTATTGTTCTGGATAGTGACTATGCAAAAACTCAACAAGAGGGAAAAGAAATCGATGCTTTGCCTGGCTATAAACCACCGAAATCAATGGTCTTCGCGTCAATTTACCCAGTTGATGCAGCAGACTTTGAAGAACTTTCAGATGCTGTGGATAAACTGGCGTTAAATGACGCTGCATTAAATGTACAAAAAGAAAACTCAGCAGCACTTGGTTCAGGCTTCCTTTGTGGTTTTTTGGGACTTCTTCATCTTGAGATTACACAGGAAAGGCTTGAAAGGGAGCATAATGTTTCATTAATAACTACAACACCAACTGTAGAGTATAAAGTTAAACTTACAACTAAAGACTATTCGAAAATCCCAAACATTAATGTCGCAAACATTGAAGAAGGTTTTTTAAAAGTACGTATGGCAGCAGAATTTCCTGATGAGTCGTTAATTGAAGATGTGCAGGAGCCATGGGTTAAACTTGAGATATTTACCCCGGATCAATATATTGGACAAGTTATGGAAATAGCTCAAAAAGCCAGAGGGATCTATAAATCAATGGAGTATATTACTAGCGAGGAAAATATTAAGGGAACGAAACATGTTGTGCTTCGTTATGAAATCCCGACAGCAGAAATTATTATAAACTTTTTTGATAAACTAAAATCAGTCAGTCAAGGATACGCTTCTATGGACTATGAATTTTTGGAGTACAGGCAAGGCGATGTTGTGAAATTGAGCGTTCTTGTAAATCATGAAGAGATCGAAGCATTATCATTTCTTACACACAGGTCTAATGCAGGTTACAAAGGAAGGGCTGTTGCTGCGAAATTAAAGGACATCATTCCAAGACAACAGTTTAAAGTTCCAATACAAGCAGCAATTGGCGCGAAAGTAGTCGCTCGCGAAACAGTTCCTGCTTATAGCAAAGATGTAACTGCTAAGCTTTATGGAGGAGATATTACTAGAAAAATGAAACTAAGAGAGAAACAGAAAAAAGGAAAGAAGCGTTTGAAGATTTTTGGAAAGGTGGAGATTCCACAAGAAGCTTTCCTTGAAGCATTGAAAAGCACTTAAATATATGGAAGTTCACGTGATGTACTAGTAATTGATCTGTTATTTAATATTTATAATTGATTGATATACTTAGTCGCTTTTTATTATACAAAATATATGGATAAGAATAGTCAGAAGTATGTTGATGAATTAATTTCTGTTCTTTCGAACATTGCTAGTAAGAAAGAAATGAGTGAATTTCTTGAAGGGTTACTTACCCCTAGGGAATTACTAGAAATACCTACAAGGCTTCAAATAGTGAAAATGCTTCGACAAGGTGTCCCTCAAAGAGAGATCGCTGAAAAGCTGGGCGTCGGGATCGCAACTGTATCAAGAGGTTCGGCCGAGCTAAAGCGTGGCAAATTCCAGAAGATCACGAGATAAGTTGATCACGAGTTAGTTTCATTTTTCTCAAGAATGTCTTTTTCTATTAACTTGCGTATATATTCTGAACTTGTAGAACTGATTCCCTTCGCTTGCTTTAGGATGTACTTTTTATGCTCTGTTGAAAGCTTAAAGTGGATTTCCTCTGAGATAGATTGCTTTTCTACTTCCTCTAAAAAATCCCGGACTATCTTTATAAGACTGAATCTATTATAGAAGCCTGTGTGTATGAATCTGGATTTTGGAAGGAAAGGTAGTTGCTCGTGTGAAGATTGGATAAGCAGGATTGGTTTCCGTCTCTCTAATGCCAGAGTAACGAGATGTCCTACTAGAAAACTCTCGTGTGTATTTTCAACTATTAAGGCATCAACTTTGTTAATTGTATTTAAAATGGAACTGGTATTATATTCATCAATAATTTTGAGCTTATTTTTTTTGAGTTGACTGAACCTACTGAAAGATTCGCCTTTCTCCTGTGAATAAATAGTGACATCTAGTCTGAATAGTATATCTAGAACTGTATCATATTGTTCCTGCATGAATTTTGTTTTCTTGTAATAGTTTGTTAGGAAGTATATTTCCATTATTATATCTGCTAAAAATTTAATTAATTTGTATCTGCACATCTGATCTCCGCGCATCTGGATTTCTTCATACTTAACTGCCTAGGTCCCTCCTAGAGCAATGTATTTGCGTGGACGCTTGGATATAGATTTTAACTCATGTTTTCATATTTATCAATAGTTTTCAGCTCCACATGGACGTCCATCGGTCCATCGAAATGCAATGCGCAGAGAAGGGGTATGATTAATTTTTGCGCCACAATACATTGCGTGGTCAGAAAAGAAACATAGATAATCAGGTATTAGTTTTTATAATTTGCTTATGAAAGATCGAGTATCAGAACAATCGTACTTAAGTACCTTCCAAGAAATTAAAAAGCGTGTATACGAAGCGCAATACAAAGCATTCCGAGATGTGAATAAGCAATCGATAAGCCTTTATTGGGATATTGGGAAGATGATTGTAGAAAAACAGAGAAAAGAACATTGGGGTTCTTCTGTGGTTGAGCAACTGGCGAAAGATTTGCAGGCTGAATTCCCTGGTGTTAAAGGTTTCTCAACACAAAACTTATGGCGAATGAGTGAAATTTATAAAAAATATGTAAATAACACAATTCTCTCATCACTGATGAGAGAAATAGGATGGACGCAAAATATTAGTTTGCTTCATAAATGTCGAGATCAACAGGCAATTGAATTTTATATGAGAATGACAATTAATCGAGGTTGGTCGGTGCGTACTTTGGAGGATAGGATTAACAATCAAGAATTTGAAAAATGGGCGATTAACCAAACAAATTTCAAGGATACTTTACCACGTTCATTAGCAGTGCGCGGGGAAGTCATGTTAAGGGACGAATATAACCTCGATTTCTTAGAAATAGCAGATAATGCGAAGGAACGAACTATTGAAAATAAATTGATGGAGCATGTAGATAAATTTATCAAAGAAATGGATGGACAACTTATGTTTGCAGGTAGACAAGTAAAATTGAATATTGGTGAGGAAGAGTTTTTTATAGACCTACTGTTTTACCATAAGAAATTACGTGCTTACATAATAGTAGAATTGAAAATAGGTAAATATAAGGCTGAGTATGCTGGTAAAATGGCACTTTATTTGGCTGGAATTGAGGATACACTGGTGGATAAAAATTATGATAATCCGACAATCGGCATCATTCTTTGTCAGCAAAAGGATCGCAAAGTTGTCGAAACAAGTCTTAAAGTTATTGCAAGACCTGTAGGTGTTGCCACTTACCGAACATATGAAGACAATGAAAAATTACCCGACGATATTGGCAAATATTTACCAACAAAACAGCAAATTACAAACAAATTATTAACATTAGTTGAAAATGATTAATACTGTGTTAATCTTTAATCTTCTATCAAATACTTGACCCGTGTACTAGCATGTGATAATATATTCAGGATTAATTTAATTGATAAGAGATATGAGTATTACTAATAATATTCTTAATATATTGAATTGGTGGAACCTCGCATACTGGCGGGGTAGTTTTGCTTGATCTAATTCCTTATTTCCTGATAAATAGCATTCACACATCCCGTCAAAAGCGGGATTTTTTTATTCCCGAAGTTTTATAGCTTTGTTTTTAATTATTAGAAAATTTATTATGAACAATTACATTCAATTTTTAAATTCAAGTGAACGGCCGGAATATTTTTATAATATTATCCCTGATATTGTGAAGTACCTGAAGGTTGAAATCCCACCTGTTTTGCATCCGGTTACAAAACAACCAGTTACTCCAGAGGATTTGAAGCCTTTGTTCCCGATGGAACTGATTAAGCAGGAAGTTAGCGCAGAGGAAAGTATCGAAATTCCAGATGAGATACAAGAAATTTATGCGAGTTACAGGCCGACACCAATGATTAGAGCTAGAGGGCTTGAAAAAGCACTTGGAACTCCAGCGAGGATTTATTTCAAGTACGAAGGAACAACGCCAAGTGGCAGTCATAAAATAAATACTGCACTTGTTCAGGCATACTACTCGAAAAAAGAGGGAGTGAAAAATATTGTTACAGAAACAGGGGCAGGACAGTGGGGTACTGCTCTAAGCATCGCTTGTAATTATTTTGACCTAAAATGCAAAGTTTATATGGTCCGAATTAGTTATGAGCAAAAACCTCATAGAAAAACAATTATGAAATTATTCGGTGCCGATATAATTTCAAGCCCGAGTATGAGTACTGAGGCAGGCAAAGGTTTCTTAAAAGAGGATCCAAATACAAGCGGTTCATTAGGTATGGCGATCAGTGAAGCAGTTGAAGTGGCTGCCAAAAGGGAGGATACAAAATATGCACTCGGTAGTGTCTTGAACCATGTGTTATTACATCAGACTGTTGTCGGGCAGGAAGCTGAAAAGCAAATGGAAAAATTTGGCGACTATCCTGATATAGTTATTGGTTGTGTCGGTGGTGGAAGTAATTTTGCAGGGTTTGCATTTCCATTCGTGAAGAATAAATTACGTGAGAAGAGAAAAACTGAATTTATTGCTGTTGAACCTGAGTCCTGTCCAAGTTTGACTAAAGGAAAGTATAAATATGATTTCGGAGATAGCGCAGGTATGACACCTCTAGTTAAGATGCATACTCTTGGACATAAATTTGTCCCTGACCCTATACATGCTGGAGGATTGCGATATCATGGAATGGCACCTTTGTTGAGCCTCTTGAAGGACAATGGGGTTATTAATGCAGTGGCATACGGACAAAAAGAAGTTTTTGAAGCAGCAAAAATTTTTGCGCAGACTGAAGGAATTGTCCCGGCGCCAGAATCGGCACATGCGATAAAAGCAGCGATCGAGCAAGCATTAAAAGCAAAGAAAGAAGGTACGAAAAAAATTATTGCATTTAATCTTTCTGGCCACGGTCATTTTGACATGCAGGCGTATGAGAAGTTTTTGGATGGAAAAATAAGTTAACTTTACATTAAGAAATATGAGAAATAAAGGAGAAAATAAAAAAATAGGAATAATTGGCGGCGTCGGCCCGCAGGCTACTGGCGTGCTTTATTCGCAGATAATTAGGCTGGCTGCAGATATGTATGGGGCAAGTAATAATAATGATTTCCCATATGTTGTGATCGAGTCTGTGCCTATTCCGGATTTTATTTCCGATGTAAGACAATTGCAAACTGCAAAAAAGATGCTGCAAAAGAGCGTTAAAAATCTTGAAGCTGTAGGCGCAACTGTCCTTGCTATTGCTAGCAATACAGTTCATTTATTGCTTAATGACCTAAAAAAGACAACTAATTTACCCTTTATATCGATGCCTGATGAGGTCGTTAAAAAATGTGCAATTAAAAAGTATAAAAGGGTAGGGATTTTAGCATCGCCGACTTCAATCAGGCTTGGTCTTTATGATGAAAAATTACGAAATGAGGGTATCGAACTCATTAAGCCTAGACAATCTGAGGAAGTGATTATTGAAAAAATGATCAGGCACTATATCGGTGACAAAAGCAATGGCGAGTTTAGAAATGAGTACATAAAAGTTCTCACCAGTTTGTTTGAAAGAAATTGCGAAGCTGTTATACTTGGTTGTACTGAACTGCCACTGGTTATCAATTATGAAGCTTTAGGGGATAAAGTGATTGATTCCTCTGAAGTATTAGCTGGTGCGTTGGTTAACTATTATTATCAGAATTAATTTTTTATTGCTTACGTTATGGAACTTTTTAATAACTTAAAAAATTTTCTTAAACAACATAATATTAAATACAAATTAATAGACGTTGGAACGAATGATTATTCGGTTGATGCACATGTTAAAGCACTTGAAATTAAATATATGGAAGGACTATCGACTCTGCTGTTTTTAGCTGATGGTAAATATATTGTAGTCTTGAGACGTGATGACAGGAATATTGATTTTGAAAAATTGAAAGCAGCTACTAAATGTAAAGAAATAAAATTTTGTGATGAGAAAGAAATGAAAAATTTTGGATTTGATCCGGGACTTGCAACTCCATTTTTATTAAGGGAATTGAAACCAGGCATTAAAATATTCGTCGATTCTGCCGTTAAAAAGATGGATAAAGTGATCTGTGGTAGTACTCAGCCAAATTTAGCATTAGAAACAAGTTTACATGAGGTGTTAAATAATATCGGAGATTATCAAGTGGCAGACATAACAGTACCAAACCCTAAAAGGCAGGATGATGAAAAAATGGCAGATCAAAAATCTAAAGATCTTTCTGAAGTTGTTATTGTCAGCGGGATTACTCCCAGTTCTCCAAAAGGTCTGCACCTTGGTAATTACCTTGGTGCGGTTAAGGGGCATGTTGAATTTCAGTCTAAAGTAAAGAAAGCAAATTATTTTATCGCTGACTATCATTCGCTCAATATGGTGCATGAAGCTGAGCAGGTGCGTGCGAATGTCTTGAACACTTACCTTGACTATCTTGCGCTGGGACTTGATTTGGATAGAGATAATGTTTCCTTTTATATTGAAAGTGGAGTGCCTGAAATTACCGAATTGAACATCATTTTGAACAATGTCGTGACAATGGCGGAACTGAAGAGGATGCATGCTTACAAAGATAAATTTGAAAAAGGAGTGAATGAAGATTCAATAAATCATGGATTATTTAATTATCCGGTATTAATGGCAGCTGATATTATTATCTTCAATGCTGATATTGTCCCAGTTGGCGAAGATCAGAAGCAGCATGTGGAGATCACAAGGGACATTGCACAGAGTTTTAATAAACGCTATGGCAAGGTCTTGACCGTGCCTGAGGTATATATTAGAAAAGAAACTGCAAGGGTTGTCGGTATTGATGGCGTTAAAAAGATGAGCAAGTCTCTTGGTAATGACATCCCAGTTTTCGCGAGTGAAGAGGAGATTAAAAAACAGATCTTTTCTGTCACAACTGATCCAGGAAGGATACATCCAAATGACCCCGGTGATCCTGATAAAAACCCGATCTTCAGTTATATGAAATTAATGGAATATGATCAGAAGAAGCTTGACGGTTTTGTAGAAAGATATAAAAAAGGTACGGTCGGGGATGTTGAGATTAAAAAAGAATTTTACGAGTTTTTTCTGCAGTATTTTAAAGAAGCAAGAGAGCGAAGGAAAAAATATGAAAAAGACATCCCAGGCATCAAGAAATTAATTGAAAAGAACAATGCTGAGGTCCGCGCTGTTGCAAAAGAGACAATCAAAAAGGTAAGAAAGGCTGTAGGGCTGGATTAAACGGGCATAAATAATTTTACAAAACCACATAGCTTATCACAGATACTATGAGCGCAAGTATAATGCCACCAGCTACTTCGACGTAAGTATGTCCGAGGTTTTCTTTCAATGGTTTCTTGAAAAGTTTTTCCTGCATCTGGGAGTTCAGTTTGTTCAGGACCTTTGCATGCTCTCCAGCCCTGTATCTCACATTTAATGCATCGTACATTACTATCACAGCAAGAACTCCAGCGATAACTGTGAAATTCGATTCCCATCCTTCTTCAAATCCAAGAGAGAAAAACAAGGTAGCAACAAGTGCAGTATGTGCACTAGGAAACCCACCCGATTCAAAAAAAGCAAGAAAAGATTTATTCTCAGTAGTAATAGTTCGATAGACAAACTTAATAGCATGCGCTATCAACCACGCATTCCAGGTAGTAATAAAAACTTGATTTAGAAACAGGTCCGACATATCAAAAAATAGAAAGTAAATTATTATGGGATTATTATACAGGAAAAATTATATAATGTTATCTACGTGTCGAGTATCCCATTTCTTCAAAAGCAGATGGTATTTCTTCTCTCCAATCAGGAATTTCTTCTATCGCATGTAATCCGCTATCTCTAGCTCTATCTGCTCCAATTGGCTCTGCGGCCAAATTGTGAATAGAAAGATCATCGGCAGGTGCCAATGGCTCCTCAAAGTAATCAATAGGTTGCGTTTTAATTTGTGATGGAGAATTTCCTTCATAGATCCTTTGAATTTCCGTATTAATAGCTTGCTCTATTGCGCCAGGAAATAGCTCAGTTTGTTTAATTCCAGGATTTGTTTGAGTTTCTAATATTCGCGCTCTAGCTAATTCATGAATTCTTTGGGTAATATCCATAGTATTATTAAAATTTACCCCATCCTAGTTCTATAAAATGTCAAATGCAATATACTTGGGAAATTTTTGCTTAATTAATTTTTTCAGGGTATAGTAATATTTCCTGCCTTGTGAAATTTTTTTATATTGGAGAATCCTTTAGTTTTATATAGTAGCCGATTACAGTGGTTATTGGGTGGATTATCAGGTAGAGAATAAAAATGAGTACGTAGTAAATGATGTCTAATTGAATGTAAGGTAAAACAAATAGAATCCCTCCGAAAATGTAATCGATCTGGTCAAAAGGGATCCATGCTTTACCTGGTTTGATGTTCACACGGCGCTTGAAGAAACTTTTTATTGAATCTCCGGCGATAGCGCCGAGACCGGACAGAAAAGCGTATAGAAGGATATTTATGTCATTGAAATCAATCGCTGAGAAGTCCCGGATGAAAACACTGTTATCGTAGGCGAGCTTCTGCAGAAAAGCAGTGACAATAGCCATACTCACCCCAGCAATCAAGCCACGAATAGTTTTATGGCTCCCAAGAACTCGCTCGCCCCGAAATTTTAGCCCAAAATCAAGCGGATACTCCAGTTTTTTTAGAAAAGGGATTTTGGAAACAATAACCGGTGTCCCATTCGCAATCCCAGCAGGAAGAAAAAACCAGAGCGCGAAAAGTATTTTCGAAATGACGGACGCATCAGGCATTTTTCAGAAGATAATTTAGATAAATTTTTGACATATTAATTATCATGTTTGGAATTATCAACCCCCTGCGAACAAAATTAGATTTTGAGTCCCAGAACCAGCGCGTGTCAATGAATTTCAAGCCGCCTTTCGTCATCATCATATTATCAGTTTTTGTAAGCCAGTTATAAGCCTCAGTAAAAATGTATCTCGGCCTTGTGTCAGGGATAATTCCTAATTGATAGTGCATCAACAGGAGCAGATAGATCATAAGAATAAGTTCATGAAGATGTCCCTTAGTCATTTTCTGCCGTTTAACATCATGGAGAAGATCTCCTTCCAAAAATTCCTGGAAAATAAATTGAGTAGGTTTACCCTTGTTTTCCTTTGAAATAGACCTTCCATAAAGCAAATACTCTTTCGGAAGAAAGTTATGGTAAATTACCTTGCTGCTTAAAATTTCATCCAATTTACTATTAAATTTCATACCATATTTTTTCTCTAATTTCGGCTTGAAATAGAGCAAAGATTCACGAATGCTTTTCTGTGCTGTATGAATAATTTCAATGTTTGGATGTGAGTATTCGCTACCTTCATCAAAGAAACCAAAATACTCCACAAAATTAAGGTACATTCTGTATTGCCTTAGAACTTCCTCTTCATTCGGTTGAAATGTGAAAGAGAAGAGGTTCAAGACTTTTTCAGTGATGTTTGCAGGAAGTGGGAGTCGTTTGTCCCAGAAAAGTTCAAGGCTCAGATCCCATCTAGATTCCTTTAAAAGCCATTTTGTGTCTTTAATACGATAAACTCTGCCCATCTGACCAGAAGCAATTTTATCAACGTCATGACCAGAAAGAATTTTTTCAATCGGTGCTTCATGTACTTTGATCGGGCTGTAAATCGCATACTGGCGTAAGGTTTTTTCGAAATTGTCCATTTTATTTTTTTAATGATTTTTTGAACTTGTTCCAGGTTGGTGCGAGGAATCCTCTTAGACCAACGCGATGTGTTCTTAGTTCTGGGCTTTTTAATAACTCTACAAAATTATTTTTATCAGGCATAGATTTAATTACAGTATATGTATTTCCGATTTCCCAGACTGAGTGAGAATCACTTCCCGCTGCAAAAGGTTTTTTATAATTTCTATTAAATTCAGCAATCTTTGTATGCACACCGGGCGTTATTATCCTGGCATTAAATCGCTCTATTATATCAATTTTGTCGACAAATTTCGCTGCTACTTGCTCATTAACACCACTTCTTCGTGTATCAAATGGATGTGGGAGGTAAGTAATGCCATTTTGAGCATGTATTTGATCAAGAGTTGCCTCGAAACTTTGAAAGGGTTCTATTTTTTTTGTTAAGAATAGGCCAATGATCTCACCTTCTTTAGTTTTGATCTCTTCTCCGACTATTAAATGTGCTCCAAGCTCTTTGTGAAGTTCGAGCGCGAAATCAATCTCATTATGGTCAGTTACCACAACATAGTGCAACTTTCCACTTTCTAAAATACGTTTATATTCTCGTGCAGAAACTCCTCCGTCTTTTGAAAGAGTGGAATGTGTGTGTAGGTCGATTTTGTAAGTTTTTTTTGTTGTCTTATCTGTCATATTAGATTAGAATTAGTACATACTCTAACAAATTAATCTAAAATGTTCAATCAACTTAGAAAACCATTACAACCATTGATCAATTTAATAGCTGCCCCATTTATGTGGGTGCATCCGAATGTGCTTTCGCTTTTCTCATTTGTGATTGCTGCACCAGGGTTCTATTTTTATGCAAAAGGGGATTCCTTGTTGGGAAGTTTGTTTATTCTTGGCGCAATGTTTGACAGCATCGACGGTGCTGTTGCAAAAAAAACCGGAAAAACAACTAAGTTCGGTGGAGTACTGGATGCTACATTGGATCGAGTTTTTGATGGCCTGGTCCTGTTTTTTATTGGCGTTGGTGGCCTTGTTGATTGGGCATGGTTATTCCTTGCTTTTATCGCATTTGTGACTGTCAGTTATATCAAGGCAAAGACCGAAGCTGTAAGCTCTGAATTGAATGTCGGGACAAACAGGTTCTCAGTTGGAATTGCTCAAAGAGGCGAGAGAATAGCAATTATTTTCCTTGCATCAATATTAAATTACTTTATCACGCCGGATAAGAACGAAATGCTAGCTGGCGCAATCATTATTTTATTAATAATGGCTTTAATTACCGTTGTCTGGCGTGGTTTATTAACTAAAAAAGAAATTGGATAAGTTTAAATATTTATCAATGAGAAAAAAAACAAAATACCTAATTATTCCGTTAATAATTTTGATTTTCCTCCTGTTTTTCGTAATAGGTTTATTTTTGTCTGAGCGATCAAAAATCTCTGATGTTCAAATTACAAATTTAAGTTCAAATAGTGCAACTATTGTCTTTAAATCAGACAGCCAGATGAAACCTAAAATATGGTATTCAAAAGATAAGAGTAAAAACATATTATCCAATCTTCTAAATGGGGAAGTGGAAGAAGATATTAGGCTCAAGGAAGGTAAGAAAATAAAAAATGAAAAAATGTATCAGGTAACTTTAAATTTTTTGGAACCTAATACAAATTATTACTTTTGGATCGGAGAAAACATCCATCCATCCAGCAATGATGAATACCAGTTCAAAACATTTTCATTAAACGAAAAAATTTACACGCCGGACCCTTTCTACAGTAGGGTGGTAGATGAAAAAGGTGATGGTGTCGAAGATGTATTTGTTTTTGCATATTTGGCCAATAAAAATGAGGAGGTTAGTAATAAATTAAGCACATATACTAATGCAGATGGTGGTTGGGTATTGGATATGAATAATTTTAAAGATGAAAAAGGCGAAGTATATGATCTTTTGAGCAAGCCAACCATTACTATAGAGTATTTATTGGATGAGCGTTCTTATCAGAATTATTTTGATTTGAAAGATTATAAACCCCTCCCTTCGGTTATCCTTACAACTGAAAGTGGGAGTAACGCATCACAAATGTCGCCATTGGTCGAAAACGTTGTTGCACAGGACTGCCCGGCAGCCGGATCTTGTCAATTTTATGATTGCTATACGAATTTAGTGTATTCGGACAATAATTGTTCTAGGGATTTCGTACCTGTCCTAAGAGATAGTTCAAAGAATATTATAAAATCTGATATATGCCGTGTTGGATATCCTAGCACGGATTATTGTGGGATAAATACGGTTGATAGCGCTGATGGTCCTGCTACAGAGCCTGAAATTGATAAGGGAGATGCTGATCAACCTGAACCTGCAGCATTAGTATCTGACAATCCAGCTCAAGAGAGTGAGTCAAGTAATCAACAACCAGCATCGGGTGAATGTGCTCCATGCAGTAGTGGATGTTCAGGACTGGTTTGTCAGGAGTGTAGTTTATTTAATTCCGGTGATAACCGTAGTTTCTGTGTTGGGAATAAAATTACTGGACTTGATGCATGCACACAAAACCATTGTAATAGTGTTTCGCCTGGCACTGGAAATTCGCTTGCGTCTGATTTAACAATAAATGGAGATAATGTGGGTGAAGCTGTTAGTGAAATGGGCCTAGAGGAGTTCAATGATGTGGCTGGTTTCGATCCGACTAGTTTAATAGAGTGCTTAGATATAAATGGTAATGTAATTATCAGAGTATTTTCGTTTCAGCAATGCCCAAACAACACTAGTACTGTATTAAACATACAAAATGCAGCATTTACCGGTGATAGTTTTGATGGTAGTCAGCTCGAAAGTTCTCAAATTGGGGATTCCGGAGAAAACGTATCTATAACAAATTATACTACAGGGGATACTTATGGTGTGAATGAAACCAATAGTACTCAAGATCTTGCAAGCAATGCTAAATTAGCCTACGCCGTTTATTGTTATTCCAATAATAGCCTTCCTGAAGGTTGTATGCCAATTGACCAGTTCCAGTCACAAGTTATTGAGAATTCTGCTGGTGCAGCAGCAGCAGATGCATATCTAGGTTCGCAGCTTGATGCACACCCTGAACTACGAGGATTAATTGCAAATGATGTAGCTCAGCGAACAGGCGCTGATATTAGTAGCTGGACACCATCTCAAGGCCTTGGTTCAATACCAATGAGCCCTGAGAATAGGAATCAGTTTTTTGAAGCGGTTTTAACGATATCTGAAAATTCACAGGATTTTTCTTCACTAATTGATAATGCAGATGCATATTTATTAGACCAAAGCTTAACTCAGGAATTGTCGGGTATTGCATCTGAATATGGATTTGATCTTGTTACTGCAAAGACAGCTGAGCTGAACACCTCAACATATACATTTATTGTACAAAGCCCGGATGGGCAATATTGGAGCATGGATATTGTCTATACAAATGCATCAAGGCAAGTAATTCTTGACGATGCAAGGGCCTTTTTTGCTTCGTTTGAAACGGATAAGAAAGGGGCTTATTATAAAAGTTTTGATCACTTAGTAAGTTCTGTTAAAGCTGTAGAAAATTTATCGGCAAAAGAACCTGGCGAATATCAGGTACTTGGGGCGCGGGGAGAAAATATTTCAAATAGAGCAATAATCATAGATAGAGATAATGTAGAAATTAGGCTTTTTAATGATAATAATAAGAATGGTGTTAAAGACGATGATGAAGATTATTTAGAGCATGTAAAAAATTTCAAAATAAGTAAGGTTTCCGATGTAGAGAAACTTCAATTATCTAGCGGGTGGAATTCTGTTCATCTATATCTTATTGATGAAAAATATACAAAGGCTAGTAGCTTATTAAATGAACTAAATGATGCTGGAGCTGACATTGTTCATATTGCTGCCTACAAATCAGGCTCTTGGTCAATTTATACGCAGAGAGAGGGAGAAGATGTTTTTTCTAATGATTATTACATAGAACCCGGAACTGGAATTTTTATCTTCAGCAGGGAAATTTCACAGATAACTTTATCAGGAAAAACCTATGAAGAAAAAGTCCCAATAGTTTTAGAACATGGGTGGAATTTAGTCGGATCAAATGGATTAGACGGCATCGATAGTATAGAGCTTTTTAATAGTTTAAAAAATAAGAATATCGAAATCGGTGTGATTTCTGATTATGATAGTGGCATGTATCAAAGTATAGTTTTTGAAAATGATCAAGTATATGGAAATTCATTAAAATTATTTAAGAATAAAGGATATTTTATTAGCTATAGCGGAAAGGAAGAAATAATTTATGAGTTCTAAATATATCTTTGTTCTCGGACGTGACCAAAATTTAGCCAAACTTGAAATTGTTTCAATCCTTAAACAGGCGGAGTTTGATTATGAAATTGAGATAGATGGCGCGAATTATCTTGTAATAACATTCAAAGATAAATTAAATGTTAATGCACTTATGCAGAGGCTTGCCGGTACAGTGAGAATAGCAGAGGTTTTTTCTGAACCTGAAGGAGTTACATTGCAAAATTTTGATGTTGATCTTGATATTGATATCGATAAGCTTGATATTTATTTCCCAAATAAATTTAATTACACGGTCCATAGTCTGGACGATGATGCTAAATTGGAAAGTGAAGTGTATCAATTGTTTAAAGCTCATTTCAAGAAATACAAAATTAAAGCAATAAAAAAGTCTTTTTCGTTTTCAAGAAAAATTGGAGAAGATTTTGAATTTTTATTGGTTCGTGAAAATGATAGTAATAATGCTGATGCCAATACCAGTGCCAACGCCAACGCCGGCAAAATTTTGTTGGCTCGGTCAGTTGCGGCGCCGGACCCAAATATTTATATGGAAAAGGACAATGACCGTCCGGCGCGGAAATTTACCCACGGAACATCTTTCAGGCTTGCTCAGATGATGGTGAATATTTTGGACGTGCCACTTGGCAAGACTGTTATTGACCCGTTTTGTGGGACTGGTACTTTTATTATTGAGGGATTATTAAAGGGTTACAATATGATTGGAATAGACATTGAACAACCGTTGATCGAAGCCTCGAAACAGAACTTAAACTGGGCGAAAAAGAGATTTGGATTTGAGGGGAAATATGAACTCATTCAGGCTGATTCAACAGAAGTAAAATTTAATGCGGACGGATGTGTGTTCGAACCATATATGGGAGAGTTTTTAAAAAAACTGCCAAACTTTGAAAAAGCAAAAAAGGATATCGAGAAGCTGGAAAAATTTTATGCGAAGTTCTTTAGGAATTTGACAAAGAACTTAAATTCGGCGAGTGAATACAAGAATAACGCAAGAATTGTCTGTATCCTTCCTTATTACAGGACTAATGACAACAGGCTAGTTCATTTATCTGATAGATTTTTCACACAATTACCGTTTAAACATGTTGACCTGGAAAAAGAATTTGGACTAAACCTGCCAAATCCGATAGAATATTTTACGCCAAGCGGTTCAATGATTAGTAGACAGTTGCATATTTTTGAATAAACTGTAAACTCATTTTATGAAAATATTCGATCTGCTAAAAAAAGATTATTACGAAAGCTACGAATTTGATATTTATTTTGTTCTTTTTTTCTTTATCTCTATTGGATTTGGTGCGCTCAGTCTTCTTATTAATTCCACATTTGTTGTAGTTATTTGTTTGTTACTTGCTCTATTGATAATGCTTCCTGTTTTATTGTATGTGTTATATCAACACCAGACCTATAGTTTGGATATTAGCTATTTAAGATTAAAACTCCAAAAGGGAAAAACCGCAGCTGTCCAGATTCTTGGTAATAAATTACTGACCCAAAATATTGGCCATGAAAGCAAGAAAATTAGAATGATATTTTTATCAGATCTGCACCTAAATAAGTATTTTAATAAGAAATTTTTGAACTCCTTGATAGGGAGGGTGAATTCTTTAGGAGCTGATGTTTTACTTTTTGGTGGTGATTATATTATTGACTATAGAACTAATGTTGCTGTACTTGATGCCATGAAAGGGTTTAAAGCAAAAACTAAAATCGCAGTTCTTGGTAATCATGATTACTCGATCAGGAGCCAAAGGAAATTTCGCAATGAAAGTTCTCATGAACTTTATTTTAAAAAGGGGAAGGAAGTTGAGAATAAGCTCCGCTTGCTTGGTATGAAAGTGTTGCGCAATGAAAATTATTTGATGAATTTCCCTCAACAATTGGAAATCAATTTTTTCGGCCTGGACTCTGACTGGGCAAATATCGCGAAGCCTGAAAAATTTAATCCTGCCGAACATAATATAGTTATTTCTCACGAACCAACGGAATTTGAAAGCTGGAACTTTAAAAATACTGATCTGGTCCTAACGGGTCATAATCACGGAGGTCAGCTTCGATTATCTAAATCAATAGGCCATCTAACAAAGGCGAAATTTTTACCTTCTCGTATTAGGCGAAACATCAAGGAAGACTACGGAGATTACAGCGAAGGTTTGTATAAAAATAAATACGGATTGAGAATGTACCTTTCAAGGGGTATCGGGACAGTTCTCACTGCACTCAGGATCAATGCCAAGCCGGAGATGGTTGTGATTGATGTTGAATGACAATTTCAGACTTTTGAAGTATAATTACAACGTTCTTTTATAATTCTTGCGAAATCTGAAGTCAAATTTCGACGTGGGTCTATAGCTCAATCCCGATACGCTTCGCTATCGGGACAGGTGGCGAGCATTCCCGATTTTAATCGGGATTGGTTGCGGATTTTAGTTATTTAGTTTCTTTGAAAACAGAAGTGGGTTCGGGTCTATAGCTCAATGGTAGAGCATCGGCCTTTTAAGCCGTTGGTTGCGGGTTCGAGTCCCGCTGGACCCATTTCTGTTTTTAATTCTTCTTAAAATGTTTTTCACTTATATTCTATATAATAAAATGATAGACAAATACTATATTGGATCTACCTCCGACATCGAAGCAAGAATTTTTGAGCATAACAAACCTTCTCACAAATCTAAATTCACTCGGAAACAAGTAGGCGAATGGAATTTAGTTTACAAGGAAAAATTTAAAACTAATTCAGAAGCACGAAAGCGTGAAAATCAAATCAAACGCTGGAAAAGCAAAATAAAAATAGCTGAATTGGTAGAGCATTCCCGATTTTAATCGGGATTGGTTGCGGGTTCGAGTCCCGCTGGACCCGCTTCTTATTTCTTCCCTCTGGGAAACGGTTAGTAGCTATATCTCGACCTTATTACCGGTTCTAATTATTAAGCCGATTCGATTTGAACTGGAGTAACACGTTCTATTAATTGACTTAAAGATATATTTGCAACTCTTAAATTGTGTTCAGCCATATCTCGCTCTAATCCAATTGTGATTTCACTTCTTGGTAGGTTCAAATAGTCAGTTCCAGGTACATCTGACCTCCTCCTAGTTAGAACTCGCAAAGTACTTTCCTGCAATGTCCTTAATCCATTTGCTAACTCTTGGTTTGGAACAAGGGAAATTTCGTTCGGTTGATAAAATTCGTAGTTTCCTAAAGCTACTGCAAAACGAATACTTTCATCAGGCACACCCTTTGTATGCTTCCATAAAATATTAGCGTTATTTGTAGCCTCTGTAATAGTGGGCTGTTCTATTTGTTCTCCATTAGCGAGCATGCTAGTAGCTTTTAAAACTTGCTCATTCATTAATCTTAAATCCTCAAAAGTTGGAGGTTGCTCTGTTAGAGGTGATAACATGGGGTGGATATGTAATAACTATTAATAGTGAATATATCACCATTGTTTTAACTTTGCAAATTGTCGCTTAATTTAGATAAAAAAATTGGCAAACCTCATAAAAGATTTAATTTTTTAACTAATTGAAAAATCTGTCTTAGGTGTTCGAAGTTAGTAAATTGAAGCCCACTTCTGTTTTTATCGATACCGGATACCGTCCGGAATTTCTCCCCTAGCCGTTAGTTGAATCTATGAAAAAATAATTTATACTTTTAAAGTAAGGCAAGGGGATACCTGGACACCCATTTTTTTGTGTTTACACCTCGCAACACGACCTAATGATTTTTCGCGTATTCCCAGGGGTATTTTGTTGCATACTGTAAACACGCAAAAAGTTCGACTCAGGAGGGGTATGGTGACTGTACATAAACAAAAAAAGGCCATCATCCTTACGGTTAATACCCTTACAAATGTAATACCACAGAATTCAAATATGGCAATATATTCTTTGGGTATATCAACCGTTTGCTGGATCTACTACCGAAATAACTGCTATATCAGGAAATCCTAATTCCTTTTTTTGTAGATCAGCTATCTGAAGTGTGTTTGGATAACACAACCTAAGCTGAAGAGTATTGTCTCTAATATTTTCAAAAACATGATTACTTCCAACTCTATGTCGTAGACCATCGCGTTCTTCGTAATTTCCATCGGTTATAGGTCTAAATTGTAGGTCATATCCAATGGATGTCCATTCTGCTAGAAGCGAGAGAGCCTCTCTATCTTGATACATTTGTGCTCTGGTTTCTGGATTATCTTTTCGACAGAGTCGTTCTATATCATTAAAAATTCTTTCCATAGTCATTTCTCTATCAGATATTTCCCTGTGAGCCTTTTGTGCAGCATTTAAAGCTGCATCGCGTATATATTGGGTTCTTTGATCAGTGTAATCACGAAGACCCTGCTCCGTACTTGTATCTAAAAATGGCATATAATTCACCTAAGAAATAAGATATTGATGGAGTATATAAATATTGATGTTATCCTGTCAATCCCCATATATCATCCTTTCAGCATAAATGAAACTTTCACCCATTTCAAAGCCAAAACGGCTAAAAAGTTCCTGTGAAGGAATGTTGTCAGGTTTGATGTCACATTTTACATGATTACAGCCAATAGATTTAAGCTCGATTAAAGTTTGAACAATTAAATTAGATGCAATGCCTTTTTTCTGATGATCTGGATGGACTTCAATCACATTTATAATTGCATCGTGCGCAGATTTAATAACTGAGGAAATAGAATATCCTACAACCTGCTCACCTTCTTTTGCAACCAATAGAACACCGTCGTCCGCATTAATCCAACCTTCTAAGGTTTGCCGACTCCAAAACTGGTCTGCGCTGGTACCTGTTTGAATTTCCGTGACACCTATTGCTAATGCAATAACCTGGTCCAAATCATTTTCTGACATTCTTGTGATATCAATGCCAGGAATTGGTTCAATGTCTGGGATTTGTAGATCAACCATATAGACTTATGTAATTATTCGTATTCTATCAAAAAAGCATAGTAAGTGATATATACGCTAGTAGAAGTTTCTGTTGATTTTGACAAAAATTAAGTATATTGCTAATATCCAACAAATGCCCATTAATATATTATTGTTTTATATTATGGATACACCATTTTTTCAATTGGTGCAAGAGGGTCCTTCTCAGGGTGAAACTGTTGAAACAAGGTTACCCCTTAGATTAGCTTTTTCAAGTTCGCAACCAGACTTACCTAGACTGCGAAATGCTTTTAATCCTCCTTCAGTAGATTATTTTAAAACTGGTAATATTTATGCCTACAGGGATTATGCGAATTTGACTGATCAATATGTTTCATACAATCTAGATTTGTTCTACTCCCGCGAGACTGCTAACTTGCCATTTGGTTTACAAGATGACAGGAATGTTCATGAAAAAAAAGGCTTTACTCACATAGAACATTTACTAGAAGCCTATCCTGATGCGGAGATGATTTTACACTTAGGAAGAGATTTCCATAAGACGCCTACTAGAACAGAGATAAACACATACATAGGGTTAGATAATTCGCATAGAGTTGTGTTCTGTCTTGAGGAATCCTCAGCACGACCTCCAGGTTCAATAAGAGTCCCTATTACTTATAAATTGATTGATCGTGATGGGCAATTTGAAAAAACTTTAACGCCATCATCCTTTATGTATATAGGAGAAGGTGTGTTAATCCATAATATTAAAGAACAAGGTGAAGAAGAGCAAGATGAAAAAGTCTCATTAGATCCGACTCAACTGATAGAAGGATATCTTCAGGCTTTCAATGAGGTCCTTGCTTAGTTTGCTCCTTTGATAAAATCATGCTAGGATTTTTGAAGTCAATACCCGTCTATATAATTTTGAAAACTGCTAGTCAAGCGATTTATAGTTATTGCGATTATAGCACCAGGCTTAAGCTAGCGGTTATGAGGTTTGCGAGAAAAATATAAAACGATGTCTTTGTGCTGAACTTTGTCAGGGATTGAAGCAATATAAGCTCGATTAGGACCACAAGAAATTCAATAAAATAAAAATTCGCACCTGTTATGAGCAGAACTACCACAATAGCATAACTTATTGAATTTACGAGAAATATAAATAGTAGATGTTGTCGCAAAATGCTTCCCGAAATCCAGTAAACTCCACTTTCGATTAAAATTGTCAGGAGAAAAGTGATTAAAATCATTTCTTGCTTTTTTTCGCAGTCTTGGGCTTTTTCTTTAATCTCAAAATCAGAAATACAACAACCCCAGTGCTTATTACCCCGCATCCAATAATAATTGCAACTGGTATTAACGAGGCCCAGGAATACTGTTTCTCAATTTCTGCTCCAGACACCGTAAGTTCACCCCCTTCAATATTTACATAAAACGTCACGTGATCTCCACTTCTAGGATCCGTGACAGAAACACTATCACTCATAGGTAGGTCCAGACTATCCGATCTGAAAGTAGAATTCATCGCAAGAATGTCTTCTGATGCATGGGTACTTCCAGTACTATCGGTAGTTAACCAATCATCATTGATCTGGCTCTTTTTCACAACAACAAGCTGATGATCTCCAAATTTATATAAAGTTTCAACGCATTTGTCTTTCTCAAGAAGAACAAGCCCACCAACAAGTTCATTGGTCATGAAAAAGTAATAATCATCATAATCGTCAATATTCTCAATTTCAACGCAAGGAGAGATTGTCTTTTTCCCCGGTTCCGCAATATCAGCGGAGGAGGGTGTGATAAAAATGGCTAAAAACAAGACCAAGGAAAAAAATAGAGGAAGAGCAAATGTTTTTTTCATAATGTTAAAGTAATATAATACAATATATTAAAATTACAGCTTGAAGACAAGGAAATCATCAAAAAGAAATATCATCGATATTTATAATGATTACAAAATCCCGCTGAACCTGCAATTGCACCAATTAAGAGTTGCTGCAGTTGGCAAACTAATTTGTGACAACTTTGATATCGGCCTGAGTGAAGAAAGCGAGATTAAAATTGAAACCGAGAACGTAGTTATCGCATGTCTTTTGCACGACATGGGAAATATAATTAAGTTTGATCTAAAAGCGTTCCCTGAACTGCTTGAACCAAAAGGTTACGAATACTGGAAGGGAGTACAAGAAGAATTTTTCGATAAATATGGACATGATGAGCACCAGGCGACATTCAAGATTGCAAAAGAAATTGGGATCAACGATCGAGCATTTGAGATTTTAAACGCAGTTGGTTTTACTAATACCGAGAAAATTTACAGACAGCCAGATTATAATAAAAAAATAATCCTTTACAGTGATCAAAGGGTTGATATAAATAATGTTTGTTCTCTTAGAGAAAGGCTTGAAAAGGGAAGAAAGAGATACATGACAAGGACTTTAATTAAAAATAAAAGCACAGAAGAACAGTTTAAAAAGCTTGCTTTATGCGCAGAAAAAATGGAAAAGCAGATTTTTGAAAAATGCAGAATCAGACCAGAGCAAATAAATGATCAATCAGCTTTACCTGTTATTCAACAACTTAGAGAAATAAGCCTTTAATTTTTGATTGTTATATTGTTATTTAGTCGTTACCTTGTTCTTCTCCTTCATTCCCATCGCTTGAGCCCGATGAATTATCATCGTTTTGGTCATCAGTTTCATCCTCAGTCTCGTCTTCAGTTCCATCTTCTACTTCATTATCGCTCGAGTCATCACTTGAATCATCGCCAGACTGTTCTTCGAGTCTTTCTCTTATTCTCTCAAGTTCACCTTCGTCGCTATTGTCATTATCTTCCATCTCCCTTAGCCTTTCTTCAACTTCATTTTCCTGTTCATCAATATCTTCCTCCGAGTCATCGATACTATCTTCGTGTCCATCTTCGTTTTTGACATGATTCAATTCCTCATTACGTTCCTCCAAAAGGTCTAATTCGTATTCAGCTTTGTCACTATCAGAGAAAATAAATGTACCTCTGATATCCTCCCACGCACGATCAATCGAATAAAGTGTATCGCCAGGGGCTGCGGCATTAGCTGATGAAATTAGTAAGGCGCCAAGTCCGAACAGGCCAAATACAGTTATTAAAATAATAACCAGAACTTTAGTTTTCTTACTCATTGTGAATAATGTAATAAGTAATATTAACATCCTATAATAAGTTATAACTCTTACGCAAGTTTTTGCTCAGTTGGTGTTCAATTAATGTAATGAAAAGCAAATAAATGAGTTTATATTCTAGGTTAAGTTTTTTTAAATGGATATTACAACTTTTTGGGGATTAGCAGGGCTTTGTACATGCTGCATGGCACTTGTGGTATTAGTACCGGCATTTCTGCTGTTTTTAAAAGATAGTAAACTGGCAGGTTGTATAATTTTTCTCCTAGCATTACTTTTCCTCTGCTGTAGTTCAACTTCCTTTGTAATTAGCTTCTTTGGGTATTAAAACTCTTCAGTCAAATGTTCATGCTCTTCAAATTCAATATTTCCTTTGAAATTTTTAGCTTCCATTGCAGTACCAAGCACATCCTTTTTTGATTCAAATGGCTTTTTTATATATTCATTAAGATCTTTTTCTGCTACCCACTCATACTTACCCTCATTGTTTGGAATGAGTTTCCCTTTTGGGTTCAAAGCCCTGAAGAAAAAGAAAATTTTATCCTCAATAAGTTCGTGCCCAGGTATTTTGAAAACCATTTGATGGCTTATTTTAAAAAGTTCTGGCTTAATAGAAAGACCAGTTTCTTCTTCCATCTCTCTTTTACATGCATCAGTAATTCTTTCCCCCCATTTTACCTTCCCGCTTGGAAATCCCTGCCGTCCAAAGAAAGGCTGTTTCAGCCTTGTATAAATCAAATATTCATAACCACCTTTAGTTTTTTTTATCAGGCAACTAATAGCAGATACCTTCGCTTGTTTCATTACCTGGGCATTGTCCGTGTCCATTGTGTTCGCATATTCTTTGCCTTTTATAGTAAGTTTGTAAATGTTTTTCTCTTTTTGAATTAATCTAGCCCGTAGCAATTCTTTTAAATGAAAGGTGAATTGATTATTCTCCAATTTCTCGTCCGGCTTGAGCTCGCTGAACTTCAATCCCTCAGAAAAAAGCAATTTATTCAGAATTTGTCTTTGAATGTAGTGAAGCTGTTTCATATTGCTTTGAGATTATCAGATTATGTAAGAGAATTCCAGTCAATTTAAATTGATCTATAATGTTTTACTCTGTTGATCCATACCCCCTCCTCCGTACATTGTATTTTGATGGACCGATGGACGTTCATGTAACGCTGAAAACTATTGATAAATATCGAAATGGATGTTAAAAATGATGTCCAGACATCCATGCAAATACAATGGTCTAGATGCCGGGATGTCCATCATTTAACCATTCATTTAAGCATTTTTGATAAAGCAATAATTCATGTTAATATGGATCAGAGTGTATCCAAGCAATTTTTTTATTTTTTGACGATTTAAATGCAGCAATTAATTGTCGATCTACATATCCATTCTCGTTATTCCCGTGCGACAAGCCGTGATATGGACATTGAGGGGTTGTATAAATGGGGAAAAATTAAGGGGATAAATATTATCGGCACAGGAGATTTTACCCATCCGGCATGGTTTAAAGAGCTTCGCGAGAAACTGGAACCAGCTGAATATGGATTATTTAAGCTAAAGGATAAGTATTCAAAGAAAATTGATAGTGAACTTCCTTCATCAGTCAAAGATAACTTACTCAGGTTCATTTTAACAGTTGAAATCAGCAATATTTATAAGAAAAATGATAGGGTTAGAAAGGTTCACAATTTACTTATTGCACCAAATTTCGAAACTGTTTCAGAAATAAATTCAAGGCTGGGAAGGATCGGCAACATTAAATCCGATGGACGGCCGATCCTCGGTCTGGATAGTAAAGAACTGCTGAAAATCTCACTAGAATCAAATCCTGAAAATTTCTTCATCCCAGCACATATCTGGACGCCATGGTTTTCAATGTTCGGTTCAAAATCCGGTTTCGACAGCATAGAAGAAGCTTTCGAAGAACTCACACCTGAGATCAAAGCGATTGAAACAGGGCTTTCATCTGACCCATTTATGAACTGGCGACTTGATCAACTGAAAAACATTACTATCGTATCGAATTCAGACGCTCATTCTCCAAGAAAGCTTGGCAGAGAAGCAAATATTATTGAGAGTAAAGTGGATTATCGCGAAATAATTGGTGCTGTCCGGGCAAATGATAAAAGATTTATCGGGACAATTGAGTTCTATCCTGAAGAAGGTAAATATCACGTTGATGGACATAGCAAATGTGGTTTTTATTGTGATGCTGAAAAGACGAGAAAGTTAAAAGGTCTTTGTCCTAAATGTGGAAAGCCTCTTGTAATTGGCGTTGATTACCGAGTGAATGAGATTGCTGATCAAAAGTATGATTACAAGCCGCAAAAGCATAAGACGGTTGAATACATAATCCCTCTAGCTGAAATGATAGCCGAAGCAAAAGGAGTTAAATCTGCAAACTCCAAGTCTGTGCAGGAAGAACATGAAAAAATGATCCTGAAGCTCGGCGACGAGTTCTCAATCTTGCGCTCAGTTCTGGCCAAAGAAATAAAAGGAGCAGGATTCGAACTAATATCAGAAGGAATAGATCGAATGCGCCAAGGTCAGGTAACAAGAATACCAGGGTATGATGGAATTTACGGAATAATAAAAGTCTTTGATAAAAATGCAAGGAAGCAAGGCTCAGCTCAGGCTGGGTTAGGGATTTGATTTTTCCCCGATAAGCTTCTTCTTAGAATACCAACCAGGAAGAACTGGTCGAAGTGGTCTAGTCGCAAACTCTCTTCCAATAATGACAATCTTTTTTTTCGGTAAACTATCTTCGTTTAAATAATCAGTATACCTGGCAAAAAGTATGTTCCCATCCATGTCTTTTCCAAGTACAAGTGGTGAAGTGAGATATAGTTTATCCTCCCAGTTTACTAACCAGCCGGGGTATTTTTTTGTTCGGTAACCATTCATCTCACTTATGTGACGTAACATATGTGTCCCACGAAGTGGATCTCCAACAATTGCATAGACATCAAGCGATTCCTTGAAAATTTTCTTTTTCTCTTTTAATGTGAGGAAGTCATCTTCATTAGCAGGACAAAAAGGGTGTCCAAAGTTACCTAGATGACTTAATACTCTAAAACTATAATCATGGATATCTTCCGCACCTTCCGGAATTATATCTAATATTGGTATATCCAGATCATTGCAATCGAATTTGTCATGTATGTTTTGCCTTGTTAGTTCTGGTAAGTAAAACATTATTTTAGTATTATGATATATATCCATTATATCATTTTCGGGCTATTAATTAAATATAAATTAAAATGTACATATATTAGTCTGATATTGTTAGAATAATTTATTAGTGCTAATGTTAATAATATCAAGCTTGAATAGTGTTATGTTAAATTTAATTAATAAAGAACAGCAAACCACTGTCAGAATAATTGATCAACCACTGATCATCAATGCTGGTCCCGGTACTGGTAAAACAAAAACACTTGTGGCAAAGATTCTCTATTTGATCAATGGAAAACATTACAAACCCTCAAGTATTCTTGCCCTTACATTTACGAAGAAAGCAGCGGAGGAGATTCATGCAAGAATTAGGGACGGAGCAAAATCGCAGGACCTGAAAGGCATTTTTACAGGAACTTTCCATGCATTTGGACTTAAAGTCCTGGAAGAATTTGATAATGGACAAAATAAAGAGATCAAAATAGTTGAGAATGCAGAGCAGAAGAAAATAATAAAAAAAATTGCTTCAGAAAAGGACGTTAAAGAAACTGCTTTATTAATTTCTAATTACAAAAATAGTAACTATACAAATCAAACTGACAAGCAAAGTGAAATAAAGCAATTAGTCGATATGTATAACCAGGAATTAAAGAAACAAGGGTTAATTGACTATGACGACCTGCTATTAAATACGCTCACGCTCATCCGACAATCAAAAAATGTTAAAGAGGCACTTCAGAATAGGTTTAAATATATTTTAATAGACGAATTCCAGGACACAAACAAAATACAATATGAAATCTTACGAGAACTGGTTACAAAAGATGGGAAAGCAGGAATAGCAGGGACAGCAGAGATCGGGATCTGTGTCATTGGTGATCCGTTACAATCAATCTATGGGTTTAGAGGAGCAAGAGGAGGTGTTTTCGATGATTTTAAAAAAGATTTCCCAGGCTCAAAAGAAGTTACGCTTGAAATAAACTACAGGTCCACAAAAGAAATTATTAAAACCAGCCATAGACTATTCCCTGAATCAATTGAATTGGCTGCCGCTTTTGAAAAAACTGGCACTGTCGAACACGTAAATACAATGAACGAGTATAGCGAGGCTGACTGGATAATTTCGAAGATCTCGCAAATAATTGGAGGGACCGATTTGATACAGTCAAGCGATTTTGTTGCGAATGATCAGAAAAATGATAAACATGCTACATTCGCAGACTTCGCAGTAATTTATCGAACACATGGGTTCAGCAGGGTGCTTGAGAAAAAATTTCGCGAGCAAGCTATTCCATTCCAAATTGTCGGCGGAAAATCAATTTATGAAAGGCCGGAGATTGAATTGATAATAAATGTATTGAAATATTTACATGGGGATAAGGATAAAGATAAAGAAGCAGAAATACCAGAAGTGAACCTATTTAGCAAATGGAAAGAAAAAAATGACCTGGTAGCAATTGCTGGGGACGTGATCAATGTATGCAAACTGGAGGAAAAATTAGAAAATAAATCAGATAGATTAATTGATCTGAATTCATTCCAGGCAGACCTATTAAGATTTGAAAAATATAAAGATCCAATAGGAGCTTTCTTGGAAAATTTAGAAAAGCTTGAGGAAAGAGATTATTACGACGAGAAAAGCGACAAGGTAACATTATTAACTATGCATGCTGCAAAAGGTTTGGAATTTAAATATGTGTTTATATGTGGGTTCGAGGAAGGACTGATTCCGTTTATTAAAAAAGTTCAGAGCACAAGAGAAATCTCTATTAATAATGCTCAATTAGAAGAAGAAAAAAGGCTTTTGTATGTTGCGATGACAAGGGCGAAACAAGGACTGTATTTGATCAGTGCAAAAGAAAGAAACAGGAAAAGGAATATGAGGCCATCGAGATTCTTGAAACTATTGGAAGGAGAGTCGTTTAAGGAGGTCCAAGATGAAGCGATCAAAAAAGTGCAGAAGAGAAGGGAAGTTAAAAAAGCTAAAAAAGCACAGATAGGGATGTTTTAATTTTACCTAGGACGAATGATGTAGAACTTGTCGTTGTGGCGGGCTGGAGTGTTCGTTCTTTTATTATGTAATTTAAAAGTGACAATATCATTTTGGCTAGCGGATTTCACTGCTTTGTCATTAACCAGCATTCCAGTTAATTTACCTTTTACAATTCCTGTTGTCGGGCCGATTATTGCGAATTTCTCACCTTCTTTAATTATGTCTTTCGCTAAAATCTTCACTTGTACAACTTGAGCTTTTGGATAATATTTCTGCACCACTCCAATTAGTGTTTTTTCTTCACTCGCTTTGCTACCGCGCGCACCAGACCATTCATCAAGTTTCCTGCCCATATAAAAACCTTGAGTAAATCCGCGATTATAAACAGATTCGAGATCTTTCAGCCATTTTTCAATATTCGCTTGAGTATATTCACCTTTATCAATAGCTTTCAGTGCTTTTTTATAGGTTGAAATAACAGTATCTACATATTCAGCCTGCCTTCCACGACCTTCGATTTTTAGAATCGTTATGCCTGCATCTAATAGTTCAGGAAGCATACCAATTGTACAAAGATCTGCTGCGCTCATCACGTAATTATTATCAACAACAAGTTCTTTACCCGTTTCAATGTCTGTAATTTTATATTCTCTTCTGCAAACTTGAGCGCACTGGCCACGATTTGCTGATCTGCCGTAGCAATAAAGGCTCATAGCACATCTACCACTGACAGCAACGCAAAGCGCACCATGAGCAAAAGCTTCGAGTTCAATCAATTCGCCTTTCGGGCCTTTGATTGTTTGCTTTCTAATGTCCTCGGAAATGCTCTTTACTTGTTCAAGGCTTAATTCTCTTGCAAGAACAACTCTATCCGCAAATTGGGCGTAATGTTTTAGGCTTTCAGTATTGGAGATTGAAAGCTGTGTTGAAATGTGAACTTCAAGATCGATTTCCCTTGCATATTTAATAGCAGCAATGTCTGCAGCAATAAGAGCGTCCGCTCCCGAACTTTTGATTTTGTTAATGATCTCCTGCATCCGTTCAAGTTCGTTGTTATAAAGCACCGTATTTAAGGCCACGTAAGCCTTTACATTATTCTTATGACAGGTCTTCACAACTTCCGGCAGGTCTTCAAGTTGAAAATTACGCGCAGCTGAGGCACGCATGTTAAAGTTACCAATGCCAAAATAGACAGCATCGGCGCCGGCATTAATAGCAGCCTTCAAGCTCTCAAAAGATCCCGCCGGCGCAAGCAGTTCAATTTTTTTCATATTTTGTTTAGTCATGTTATTCATTTACAGGAATTATATCATTACAAGAAAAATGCAATAATATATGGATCGTTAAAACGCCTTAAGCCGCAGTATATAAGCATATTGACTATTTTATATTTGCTATATATAATCAGGCAAATTATTATATTACAAAAATGCAACAGATAATCCAATTGGCTGAAAGAATTAAGGGTTTATTTAGAGATAATGATCCTACTCAATTTGACGAACTTGGATTAATGCTAGCGGCACATTCTATCGGAAATACTGTAGATGGTATTTTTGATTTGAATAAACTTGCACCTATAGGAGACCATCTTATTGAAGATGTAAAAATACCTTTAAAAGGTTTTGGAATAAATCCTGATAGAGCGCGGACAACTCCACTTCGTGTGGGAATGCATAGATCTTTTTATACTAAAGACGGTAATGCGGATATGATGTTACCGTATTACAGAATATCCATAGACAAGGAAATCAAACGGGGGACTAAGACAGAATATGAAAATGTTGCATCTGTCACTTTAAGTGACTTTGGGAAAGAAGTTAAAGAAATTAATCCACTTGGTCAGTATTCAATAGACACTGCTGAATCGATCACAAAAGCAGGAGACAAATTTATCAAATTCGGAAGGGATAGATATGGGTGTTATGTTAACTCGACTTCAAGCGGTAGATCAAAACTGAGGCCTGGTGATCCAGATTATGAAGTTCTTGTAGAAGAACTGAGTGATTCATTAAAGTCGATTAATACAGCAATAGAAAAGGTTAAAGATGGTATGGATGCGACATTAACTAGAAGAGCTGCTGCACTGGCTCGTGCAGAGGACGCTGCAATTATGAGAATCGTGAAAGAAGAACAAGAAAAGCTTGATCCGTAAGTTATAGATAGAATTTAATATTTCACCCAACAACATACAATTCCTCTTCAGCGCGTGTCACACCTGTGTACAGCCATCTTCGCCAGTCTTCGTCGTTCATTTGCTTGAACCTTTCCTCGAATAGCACGACCTTTTGTGCCTGACTGCCCTGGGCTTTGTGCACTGTTAACGCATATCCGAAATCAAATAGATCTGCATGCACTGTTTTTCCACGTTTTGAAGTAAAGTTCAATCCTTTATCAGCATTAAATTGCTCCTTTGAGATTAAACCTTTGAAAGTATTTCCATTATTCAGTTCTTCAATTTCTGCATAATAAAGACCTTCTGAGTCATCTTCGATATATTTGATCTTGCCAAGCATGCCGTTAAAAATTTGTTTTTCATGATTATTGCGCAGGCATATTACCCTGTCATTTACCTGCGGGCTTGGAGAAGTTATTTCAAGTAATGAGCGAATATATTTGTTTAATTTGACCCTGGTTGTGTTGTACCCGCACAAAACAAGCATCTCGTCATTGAAACCTTGTAGCAGTTCTTCAATAAAGCTTCCAGTTTCTTCATCACCTCTGTCGAGTTTCCGTACTTTCTTTGAGTATTCCATTGCAGGAATATGTCCTTGCTCCCTTGCCAAAATAGACACTTTAATGATCGGATTTTGTGCAGCTTGTCTGTGAATTTGCTCGAGCTTCAAAACAGGTTTCTGCATAAGATTAAAATTTCCCCGAATTGGCGGAAGCTGACCATGATCGCCAACTGCCACTATAGGGATCTTAAAAGAGAGAAGGTCATTCCAAATTTCCTGGTCAACCATCGAAGCTTCGTCAATAATAATCAGATCATATCCCGGCATTTTCTTCTTTTCCCAGCCAATAATTTCCTTTGATCGTTCATCTACAATTGGGGAATAAATCAGCGAATGGATAGTCCCGATGAAATCTTTTCCATAAACAGCTTTTTCCTTTTGAAGAGTAGATTCCAGCACCCTTGCAGCTTTGCCAGTAAAACTGCAGAATGCGACTTTTAATTTAGTCTTTTTGCCCTTTGGCTGGATCTTTTTGAATAAAATTTCGCGAAATTTCGCAATGATCGAGGTTTTCCCAGTACCCGCATAACCGCCAACAGTAATGAATTGAGATGGTAACTTCTCGTACCACATTGAAAGTGCGTCAATAGTATATTTTTGGTCCGCTGAAAGCTGCATGGGGATATTATATCAGGAATCCTTCGCAAGAATCGCACTATTTGTTATATTATATTTTGGTAGAAATTAAATTAGTAAAATGATTAAACATCAGAAAAAATTAGGGCTGTCCATGCGTGGTGGTGGAGCGAAGTGCGCAGCATATATCGGTATATTAAAAGCACTGGAGGAAAATGACATTAAAATTGATTATATAGTTGGAGCTAGTGGAGGTGCTGCGATCGGTGGAGCATATGCAGCAGGTAAAAGCCTGGAAGAAATAACTGAGCATTTCCGAAAATATTCTCCTAGAAAATATCTTGGGCTGGATTCTTTGAAGGAGTTCTCATTATTCAGTGAGAAAAAAGCATTGAATTTTTCCAAGGAACTTCTAGGTGATATTTGTTTTGGTGAAGCCAAGATTAGGTTCTGGGCACAGGCCACTAATGTAGAGACACTTTCAGTAAATTATATTGGGGAGGGTAAAATATCCGAGGCAATAGTGGCTTCATCTGCTTTGCCAGGCTTAATAAACCCGATTGATCTTGATGGGAAAAAATATATAGATGGAGAAATAAGTGGTGGATATGGTGTAGATTTTTTGAAAAAACGTGGTGCTGAGGTGATTATTGGGATGAACACGGATTATATACATAATTCAGGGAAATTTGAGAATGTGTACGAGAGATTTATCGCGCCTTTGAGAATATCTATTCTTACACTTTTAGCAAAAGACCAGAAATTGAGCCCAGTAGATCTTTTGTTTGATAGATTAAGTGTAGGGGTGGGTGTTTTGGATTTCGACAGAGTTGAAGAAATGGCTCTTGAAGGTTATGAATTAGCTAATGGATCAATGAAGGATATTAAATCATTGCTTTTTGACTAGGCCCATGGTTAATTTACTAATGATCAGTTCGCTAAATATTTTTCCCAACTACAGCTCCTGAGCTCCATGCCCACTGAAGATTGAAACCGCCGCATTCACCGTCTATGTCAAGAATTTCCCCACAGAAATATAAACCTTTTTGAAGTTTTGAGCCCAAAGTTTTTGGATCGACCTCTTTTGTGTCAACTCCACCTGCTGTGAAATGTGCTTCATCAAATCCTCTTATGGAATCGATGTCGAATTCATATTGTGTAAGTAATTTCACTATTTTCTGCCTAAGTTCTTTTGTAACTTCTGCCACCTTTATTTTCCCGTCAATGCCATTGACCTCTAATATCGCAGGGAAAACTTTTTTCGGTAAAACTCCAATGAAACTGGACTCTAAAGTTTTGTTCGGATTCTTTTGCCATCTGTCTAAAATGATCTCTTGTAAATTATTATCTGTGTGCTCACCAATTGATGGTAAGAAGTTGATCTCGAGTTTAACCTTCCTTTTCCTTACTTCCAACTCGTATGCGATTTGCCTGCTAATTTCAAGCACAGAGGGTGCTGAAAGTCCAAAATGGGCAAACATAAGTGTCCCTTCGTTTTCTGCGATTAATTCCTGGCCCTGACCATCAGCAACATTTGAAAATGCTTTAACTTTGACTTCCAGTTTAACACCTTGTAATTTATGACATAAAGGACTTTTCACGCTTAGTGCGACATATGCAGGAAAAGTTGGGGTTATTGTATGTTTAAATTGTGTGGCAATCTCGTATCCTGCATCAGTGGCCCCAAGTTCATGATGACTTTTTCCACCAGTTGCAACCACTAATTTTCGAGTTTCTACTTCCTGTCCATCATTTAATTCAAGCTTGAAAAGTTGGGTATCGTTATCAAAATCAAGGTTTTTCACAGTATTTGGCTTCGCAATCTTTATCCCAAGTTCGCGTGCTTCGTAAAGCAATACATCGACGATGGATTGGGCTTGATTGGAGATGGGAAATAAGCGACCTTCGTCTTCTTCGCTAAATTCAACGCCAAGATCATGAAAGAATTCTAAAGTCTCTTCAAGTCCGAATTGATTTAAAACACTTAAAACAAATTTAGGGTTATTACCAAAATAATGAACGGGTTTATGATAATCTTGAACTACATTCTTATTGGATATATTGCATCTTCCGTTGCCAGTTACGAGGATTTTTTTCCCAATTTGGTCATTTCTCTCGATAAGTAGTATATGCCTCCCTCGCCTTTTGGCTGTTATCGCAGCCATCATGCCTGACGCGCCAGCACCAATAATTATTGCATCATATTGTTTTAGCATACATTCAATCTTAATTTCTGTATAATTGTAACATATTATTAATTTTGCATGATCCTATTTTTTGTTTTTCTTTTATTGGTAGCTACCTTCGGCATGGTTTATAAAAGGTTTAGATCAAGGATGAGCAAATACATAAAAAAAGAGGAGGGTGGTCTAGAAATTTATAACTACAAAGTATTATTGAAATTTTTTGTTTTATTCGCGCTAATACCGTTTATCCCGATTGTTTTTATGGGAATTTTCATCAACGTATATGGTATTCAATTCCCGGAAAATGATCTGCAATTGTTGTTATTTCTTCTTTCGCAAGTTACATTCAGTTTTTCAATAGGGATCTACTTTACCTCGATTGTCATTGAACGTTTTGTGGCAAGGGAGATCAAACAAATGAAGGAGTACAAATCGTTGAGAATAGCTATCAAGTTTTTTCACGGACCAGTCAGTCATGTTGGAATATACATGGGAATAATTCTTTGGTTGTTTTCTCTGTCACCCTTCGAAAAATTTTCTATACAGGATTTCGATACTTTTTCCACTGTTGTTATTGTGTTGATTGGTCTGTTGGTGGGGTTCATTTTAGGTATCGAACAAAGAGCAAACCTCACTTGGAGATATCAAAGGTTTGCTTTTCTTTTTTATGCGATAATTTTTTTGATTTTGATCTTAGGTCCTTTTGTGCAGTTGAGGCAAGAGTTTAGCGTTTTTAATGTTAGTTTTTTATCCGGAGCCCTTGTATACTTTGCATATAAAAGCATTCGGGCGATCATTAGAAAAGAAAAAAACCTATACTCCGAGGAATTCTGGTGGGTTTAATTTATATCCTTTTCCATTGTACCCAATAATGTCTTTATCCTTTCTACTTGAGGGCCAATAACTACTTTCACTGCTTCGTATGTATTTGCCGGGTCATTTAATCGACGAAGAATAGATTCGCACTCACTCAAGATTGCAATAGTATCGTCCATTAGTTTATCAATCGGGTTTTGCATGTCTTACGTTTTAATAAATAAGGAATAGAAAAATATGTAGTCATATTTAATATTTTGCATAAAATTTTAGCATAATATAGAATATCATTCAATATATACATATTAACTTTCTATTCATGTTTGACACCATTATAAGCTATATTGCTAGCAACATGTCCGATAAACAAGTAGGCATTCAAATAAAAAAAGCACGAACCGATAAAGGTATGTCACAAGAACAACTAGGTGATAAGCTTGGTGTTACCTGGGAAATGATAAGTAGATATGAAAACGGTCGCAGCAGCGCCAGGAAATATCTGACACAGCTTTCGGAAATACTGGAAAAGCCGATTTCATATTTCTTCGGTGTTGAAGATGATCTTATAGAATATAATGTAGATAAGATTGCTTCTGCACTTAGGGAAAAAGGTGTAGGTTATGATACAGTTTCTGCAAATAAAATCTTACTCATAGACGACTTTTCTATACTAGGCTTTGAGAAAAGCATCAAGTTGACGCGACAATACTATACTGCGCCAGAATGGATCATAGAAAAATATTCTGATGTTTTTGCATTGCGATTAAATAGTGTGTCCTCGGAAAATATAGAAATTAATCAGGGTGATGTAGGATTCTTATCGCCTTCTATAAAACCTGAAAGTAAAGATGTTGTTTTGGTTCAACAGGGAAATGAATATAAACTTGAAAAGAATTCTGTTTCTTCCAGTTCTGCTGGCCATAAAGGCCAAGTACTTGCTGTTTTAATCGCACAGGAGAAGAGGTTCAAATAAAAAGGGCACCGTCCGGAAATAAAAACCCCCGTACTGAAGACCGGAGTTTTCGCCTTCTTGGAATAGAAATTCTGACACTATACCCCTCCTGACCCCTCCTGGATATGAATATTTTTTCTGTTGCATAAACGCACATGTAAAAAAGGGGGTGTCTAGGTACCCCTTGCCTTACTTTAGGAGTATAAATTATTTCTTTCTTGTAGATTCAAATGACTGCAGACAGTAAATTAGAGTTATTTCATTTTTAAAAGTAGTTTCTTAATTCCAGGTGGCAAAAATGGGACACTGCCCATAAAATGCCGGGGATACCGTCCCATTTTAGTCAGTTGGAAATCGTGAGTCAATATGTTGTATAAGGAAATATTTAGATTTAACTCCTCAAATGATTAAAAAAGGCCACACTGCAAGGTTTGTCACTCTAGTCAAACAATACGTCAGAGAAAACAGAAAAGCAAGGTAATATACTTATGTAAAGCATGTAATCGCTACTTCTCTATCGATTATGGCAAAAAGATGACTGATAAAGAAGTATTAGTTCGTTATCTTGAAGGTACTCCTATTAGAAAATTAGCTTTACAGCTTAGAACATCAAAATCTCGTATACAAAGGATAATTTACAAAACTCTAAAACAAGTACCGAATAGTAATCATGTCTCAGAGCTTGTATGTAAATATTTCTGTGGAGTATTAATAGTTGATGGTAAATATCTACATGTAAAAGGCCATGAAAAGAAGATACCCCTTTTATGGGGCATAGACTATCAATCACACGATATTCTAGTACACCAATTAGCTCCTAGTGAGAATTATCAAGCATATTTCTTGTTTTTCAAACAACTTAAGATTTTAAATTATCCTTTAAGAACACTTGTATGCGATGAGTGTGAATCATTGATATTTGCTGCACAGTTCCACTATCCTAAAGTAAAGGTACAAATATGTACTAACCATTACAAGGAAGGTATCAGAAGAATGTTGAAATCAAGGACTACGCCTGAACACGAACATTTCATCAAACAGATTGAGTGTCTTTTTAGGCAGAAAACACTTGGTCTGTATTGTAGATATGCTAGAAAGCTCCTAAGGGAACATAGTGATAATGAGCTATACAGAAAAATTTTGTTCGATCTGAATAAAAAGCATGAATATTTAATTCGCTGGCTAATAGATAAGAAAGTGCCGTCTACTAGCAATTTGATCGAATTATACAATTCACACCTTGAGGCTAGGGTTAGGAGTATGAAAGGCTTTGAGTCTTTCTATCATGCAGAATTGTGGCTTAATGCTTATGTAATGAACAGAAGGTTAAGTAGATTCAGTGATTGTTCTAGAAAGTTTAAACACCTTAATGGCAAGTGTTCCTTATCTTTCACTGCTATGGAAAATGCACCTAAAATTTCTCTTTTAAAGAGAGTTTGAATTTAACTGACAAATTTGGGACGGTATCAATGCCGGGAGCGGGAATCGAACCCGCACGCCGTATAAGGGCAATGGATTTTAAGTCCATCGTGTCTACCATTCCACCACCCCGGCTTTTGGAGGTGATGGTGGGAATCGCACCCACGCATAACGGTTTTGCAGACCGTCGCCTTACTACTTGGCTACATCACCAGCTAATCAACTAGATATTTACCAGTTAATTTCCACAGTGCAATTTTAACATAAGTAATGAAAACTTGCCTTAAATTAAATTTATATATATATTGTAAATGATATATCTATTAACATAATAAATTATGGCAATTCCTTCAAGTACATCATATGGAACAGGTCCTCAATCTGGACAACCAATGGGTTCACCTTCACTCGATAAAAAATCTGAAGAAGAACAAAAACCAGAAACAGTCGTAAATATTTTGGACGAAGAGGTCAAGACACCCGAAGTGAAAACAGCGGAAGTAGAAGAGATAAAAACACCAGAAGTTGATCTTAATCAATTGAAAAACGGTGATAATACTAATGTTGTTGAGGGTGTGATAAATCCAAACGAACTTCAGAAAGAAGAGAAGAATGAGGAGGGAGCAGCCCCAACTGGAGAACTTTCTCCGCTAAACGATGAAGAAAAGCTAGAGGCACATAAAACAATAGCTTCTGATGAATTAGTACCTCCTCTATCTTCCGAAGAAGATCTTCCGAAGGCAGAATTAACAGCAAACGGAGATACTTTACCAAAACATGATGCAAATGTAGGTGAGAAAAAAGATGATATGTCTGGAGATGTTAATGCAGCCAAAAGTGGAGGTTCAGCTTTTAAGATCGTCCTGTTGTTTTTAGTAATAGTAGTATTATTAGCAGCAGCAGCGTTGGCATACATGCTAATAGCCTAATAAAATCAAATTAAATCCTCATAATATTTTCGCTTAATTGCTCAGTTGGTTAAATGCTGATAGAATTATCAGTAGATTAATCTTATTCTGTATATTACCAATGCCTAAAACAAAAATTCTGTGCACTATCGGGCCAGCAACCTGGGACAAAGAAATTCTCAAAGATATAATAAAAAATGGGATGGCTGTTGCCAGAATAAACGGTGCTTTTGCAGATGTTACCGAACTTGACAGGGTGGCAAAGATTATACGGTCCATTTCAAAAGATGTTGCTTTGATGCTTGATATTAAAGGTACCGAAGTTAGACTAAATAAATTCAAAGAAAGCCTTATAATTAAAAAAGGTGATAAAGTGATTATTGGCAGTGGCCGGGAAGATAAAATTTATCCAGTTACTTACCCTGATTTATATAGAGATTTGAAGCAAGGCGACAACTTAGTGATCGATGATGGTAAAGTTAAGTTGACAGTTGTTGATATTCAAGACAAAAAAATACATACAAAAGTCGTTGAGGGAAACGAAATCTCTCCAGGTAAAAGCATTAACACTCCGGGTATTGCATTATCTAACCCTGCATTAACCGAGATAGATAAAGAACAGATGAAATTTGCAGTAAAGGATAATTGGGATTTTGTAGCAGCGTCATTTGTTCGCAGCAAAAAGGATATCGAGGCAGTTAAATCAGAATTAAAGGGTTCACTGATCAAAATTTTCGCAAAGGTAGAAGATGCCCAGGGAATTGAAAATATTGATGAAATAATAGATGTTGCTGACGGTATTATTATAGCTCGTGGAGACCTTGGGGTAGAAATCCCATTTGAAAAAATACCAATGATTCAAAAAAAGATCATTACTAAATGTTTGCTAAAAGCAAAGCCTGTTGTTGTTGCCACACATATGCTTGAGTCAATGATAGAAAGCCCAGTAGCCACAAGGGCTGAGATAAATGATGTCGCCAACGCTGTTTTTGATGGCAGTGATATTTTGTGGTTGAGCGCTGAAAGTTCAAAAGGGAAATACCCAAGAGAAGCAGTAAAAACATTGAAACAAGTTGCGATTGAGGCAGAGAAATATGTTCTTCCAGAGATCCTGGACGGAGAACCGGAAATAAATCCAATAACAGTAGCATTGGCCAAAGGTGTTTTGGACATAGCAAGAAGTTTGCCAATTGATAAAATTGTTGTAGCAACTGGTAGTGGGAAAACAGCAAGAATTATTTCCAGTTTCAGACCAAAACAACCAATAATTGCATTGACATCGAATGAAACATATAAAAGACAGCTAAATGCAACCTGGGGTGTTAAAGCCATGGTTATGGAAACTGTTGAGTCCGATCGCGATAAAGCAATTTCAAAAGTTGTCAAAAAGGCCCTAGAAGAAAAATTGGTAAAAAAATCAGATCTTATCCTTGTTGTACGAGGGACTACTCCTTCAAGTCAAAATACGAATTCGTTGGAGGTTGGGATAGTTGGCGAAATGATTAACAAATTAACGGATTAACCTGCCTGCCGGCAGGCAGGCGAATTAGCGAATTAACGCATTAACGCATTAAACTATGGTAAAGAGACTTATAAAAATAATAATTAGTTTATCGCTACTTATAGTGTTTTTGGTGGTTTGTTTTGCACTATTTGCAGTTTTTTCGATTGCTGGATGGTTGCATACATATAAAACATTCACACAAAAAGAACTTGTTGCTGTTGTCGAACTGGAAGGGATGCAAATTGATGAGCAAGGATACGAATATACAACGATCAAGTATAAACCGGTTAAAGACCAGTCTGCGTTAACTAGCATATTTAGCTCAAGAGAAGGGGATGGAGATCAATATGAAGAAACAAAGGAATATAAAATTTATGGTGACCAGGTCGAGCTCGGCGGTGATTTTATAAAGTTTAGTAACGCCTTGAACCTTTTCGGTATAAAGAATATTTACAAAGTGAGCAGACTTGAGGGAGATTTTTCAAATCCTGACAAAGCTGCAAATGTTGAAAAAGGAAAACGTACAGTTTACGCGATTAATGGCGGAACAGACGATTATTGGAAATTTCTTCAGGAAAATACAGAAGATATGGATTTTATCGTGGACAGTGTTTATGGCAGCTATTCGAGTAAATTTATCCGCGGTGAAAAAACCACATACGGACTTTATGTCACCGAAGATGGCTTTATTTTAGATGATATTGATAAAAAAAAGGACTAATCAAAATATTACTGCCCAATGGCTGAATTTTATAGTGCCCCAAAACCAATTGTTCTAATAGTAATGGATGGAGTAGGCGTTGCTCCACCAGGCCCGGGGAATGCTGTGACCCTTGCTGATACGCCGAACCTCGACAAA
>Ga0209416_1000514_pt1 | contig 39740 bp, 80 predicted proteins | sample RifGroF1_FD_184001 | JGI IMG/M metagenome (GOLD analysis project Ga0209416, IMG submission 184001) | Groundwater microbial communities from Rifle, Colorado, USA - Groundwater F1 (SPAdes) (version 2) | ecosystem: Environmental > Aquatic > Deep subsurface > Groundwater | place: Rifle, Colorado...
TATGAATTTTGAAAAATATAGTAAAATAGAAGATAAAATATATAAAAAATTATGTAAGAAATATAATTTGCCAAGAGAAGGTTGTGCTGTTCATTGTACTTGTGGATTAGATAGTAGTTTTGAAGAGTGGGTTAAGGATAAAGAACATAAAAGTGATTGTAGATTAATTCAACCTAATTTTTTATATAAACCTACAGGTTTTAGTATTATGATGTATAAATATTTTCTTAGGGATAGTTATATGAATCAAAATATTAGTTTAGATGAGTTTAGATTGATATTGAAAGATTGTGTTAGAAGTTATTATAAAGATAAAAGTAAAGGAGATAAATAAATTGATAAAAAATATTACATTTATTAGTGCAGTATTTGATTATGATAATAAACATAATATGGAATGTTTAGGTATATTAGATAAAAATAATGATGAGATTATAGGAACAATTTATTTTGATAAAGAATTTGGTATTGAAGAATTTTTAAATAATTATGCAATTGTTAAAATAGAAAGAAAATAAAGTAAAGTAAAATAATGGAGAATCATTATGAGTTATCAACAAGCATGGGAAGAACTTAAGGAATGGTTATCAAGAAGTCAGATAATTGTTAAAGAATTTATAGATGATGATAAAATAAGCAACGATAGACATTTTGCTTCTAGGTTAGGTGAAATATTAAGAACAATGAGAATGATTTATAATAAGATAGATCGATTAGAAAAAGTGTTTATTGATGATGGAGGTTGTAAACTTGTTGAAAGTCCTGAATTAGAGTATTTTAGTAATTATTTTAATGAAATATGTGATAAATACAATGGACAGTGGATTGCTATTAAAGGTAATAAAATAGTTGGTCATGGTGATACATTAAATGAAACACATGAAATGGCAAAGAATAATGGATATGAGAAGTATTTAACTACTAGAGCGAATATAGAAGGTTGGAATTGTGAATATGTGAATTTATTTTAAAGTAATGAGAGGCATATGAATATGATATTTAATATAATATTTAAAATACTATATACAATATTAGGTTTATGGGTAATAACTTTATGTGCAGGATTAACAGTAATATTAACACCTAATTTTATGCTGTTTAAATTATCATATGAATATATTAAATTATTGGTATTTTGGTTAGCAAGTATAGGGATAGGATATTATTCTTTAACACAGATAAAAAAGGTAATTATTGAGATGTGGAAATGTGATAAATTAAATTGAGATCAAAGGCAGACTTTATTATAAATAAAGGAGTAGATACGATTTTGATAGATAAAATTAAAAACATTTATTATAATATTAAAGATGGAATAGAAAATTTAATAAACTGGATACCTATTATTTGGAATGATCGTGATTTTGATCATGCTTATTTTCATATTATAATGTTGCATAAATTAAAAAATATGGAGAAATTCTTTAGAAGTGATTGTGCTTATAGTGTTAACGCAATTAAAGATGCAGATAATATTAAATATACAATTAATTTACTTGAAAGAATAGTTAATAATGATTATACACAAGAAGCATTAAAACCATTTTATGAAAAATATCCAGATTATAAATTTGAATTTGAATTTGAACCTTGTTCTGATAACCCAAATTTTTATAGATTAATAGATGACAAAACAGAAGACCAAAAAGAATTATTATCAATATGTTATAAAAATGCTGATGAATTAGAAAAGAAAGATTTAGATGAATTATATAAATATTTAAGGGAACATATTGAAGAGTGGTGGGATTAGGTTTTAAAAATTCTAATATCGTTTCAAAAAGTTCATTTGGTTTTAATTTAAATAAAAGGAGAGATAGCATTATGGATGTAACAAAATGGATTAAAGATAGAATAATTTTAAAAGTATATAGAGGTAGTCATTCATATGGAACTAATCATGAAAACAGTGATATTGATTTTGGAGGTATTTGTATTCCTCCTAAAGAATATATTATTGGTTTTGAAAACTTTGAACAATATGAATGTAAAGATTATATTGACTATCCTGGATACAAAGAAGGTAATAATAAAGCTGAAGCAACAATTTTTGGATTGCATAAATTTATTAATCTTGCTTCCAATTGTAATCCAAATATTATAGAGCACTTATTTACCGATTCTAAACATATTGTAAATTGTAATGAATTTGGTAAAATACTTTTAGATAATAGAAATTTATTTTTAACTAAACGTGCAAAACATACATTTGGTGGGTATGCTTATAGTCAATTAAAGAGACTAACTAATAAATTACCTGTTGATGAATTAAAACAAAGAATTAAAAATCTTAATGAACATAAAAGACAGTATAATATTTATTTAACAAAGCTAAATTACAAGTTAGAAATTGTAAAAAACAATATTGATATTGGTTATATTACAGATAATGATGCTGAAAAAATTATTGAGTTAAACAATGAAATCAATGATTATGAAAGTAGAATTATTAGTATAGATCAAGAAATAGATAAAGTTAAAGAGGAGATGGGAAGAGGACAACATAAACACATTGGTTCACACAAAAATTTAATTGAACAATATGGTTTTGACGTAAAGCATGGACTTCATTTAATTAGGTTGTTATTTATGGGTATTGAAATTTTAGAAACAGGTCATTTATCAGTTTTAAGACCTGAAAGAGAATATTTATTAGAAATTAGAAATGGTAAATATACTTTAGAACAAGTAAAATCACATGCAGAAAAATTGTTTATTCAGTTAGATGAAGCATATGATAAATCTAAATTATCTCATTTTCCTGATAGAAAGAAGATTAATGATTTATTATGTGATATGATTTTACAAAGTTTTGACAAATATAAGAATTAGAGGTGATTGATAAGTGGAGATCCCAAATGCAGTAGAATATATACTTATGCATTTAGAATTTAATGGATATAAAGCGTATCTTGTAGGAGGTAGTACAAGAGACATTTTTAACTATAAATCACCAAAAGATTATGATATTTGCACAGATGCAACACCTAAACAAGTAAAATCATTATTTGCTAAGTCATATGATACAGGACTTAAACATGGCACAGTTATAATAGTATTAAAAGATGAACATTATGAAGTAACAACCATGAGAAAAGAAGGAGCGTATAAAGATAATAGAAGTCCTGAAGAAGTATTTTTTACAGATAGTTTAAAAGAAGATGTTGCACGTAGAGATTTCACAATAAATTCAATAGCAATTGATGTAAATAGAAATGTTTATGATTATTTTGGTGGATTGAAAGATATTGAAAATAAGATTATTCGATGTGTAGGTAAGGCAGAGGATAGATTCAATGAAGATGCACTTCGCCTTATTAGGTGTATTCGTTTTTCTTGTCAACATAATTTTACTATTGAAGAAAATACATTTCAAGCAATAATAAAAAATGCTTATTTAATTCAGATGATTTCTAAAGAAAGAATTAGAGATGAATTATGTAAAATATTAATGAGTGATAATCCAAGCAAAGGTATTAGATTATTACAAGAAACTGGATTGTTGCAATATATTATACCTGAATTATGTGATTGTGTAGGATTTGAGCAACATAATATTCATCATGACAAAGATGTGTATGAACATACTTTGGTAGTTTTAGATAATACACCTAAAATTTTAAATGTTAGATTATCTGCATTACTACATGACATTGCTAAACCTAAGTGTTTTACTTTAGATGATAATGAAATAGGTCATTTCTATTACCATCATATTGAAGGTAAGAAAGTAGCAGAAGAAATATTATCTAGATTAAAATTTGATAATAAAACTATTAGCGATGTGAAAATATTAGTTAGAGAACACATGTTTAATTTTAGTGAAAAGGGTAAAATAAAAACATCTATTATTAAAAAATTTATAAATAGAGTAGGAATTAACAATTTAGAAAATTTGTTTTGTTTGAGGATTGCAGATATTAAAGGTTCAAAAAATAAAGATCAAAGTAAAATAGATAATGTTATGTTTTTAATAGAGCAATGTCATAGAATTATTTCAGAAAAGCAACCATTGACAGTGAAAGATTTAGCGATTAATGGTAGAGATTTAATGGGAATAGGTATTAAACAAGGGGTTAAAATGGGACAGATATTAAATAGTTTATTAGAGAAAGTTTTAGAGAATCCTGAATTAAATAATAAGGAAATTCTATTAAAATTGGTTCAAAGAGAAATATTTTAGAAATATCAAAATTATAAACCCTTGATTTTAAAGGGTTTGTGAGTGCCAATATTAGCACCAATTATCCTAATTTATGATGATTTTAGAAAGGAGTAATTATATGGATAAAAATTTTTATATAGCATTATTTTTTGGAGGATGTATTGGATTAATATTTTTTATAATAAAGATATATTTATTATTAAAGGAGAATAACCATGACAACTAAATTATTATTAGAATTTGCGTTTGTAATATTTTTATTGCAAGTATCTTCATTTAAGAGTTATCTTACGCCATTACATACTGCACAACAAAAATATGATGAAGGTATAGAAAGATTAGAAAAGTTTTTAGATAGGAAATTATTAAATAAGTTAGATATTGTGTTCATGGTAGTGATTTATACTATATATGGTATATTTTACTTAATTAGTTATGATACATATAGAGAACATGGATTAATGTTATTTCCTATAATAATGATTGTTTTAAATGTTTATAATTTTATTAGAGGTATGTTTATGTTAAAAAGTAGGAAGTTAAGTAGAAATATTATTGATAGGATTGCACATCCGTTGACGAGTGTGTATTTAGGGTATTTTGTTTGGTTGTTGTTAAGGTAAAGGAAAATAATACATATGATAACATTTGATTCATTTTATAATGATAAAGCAATAGAATTAGTGAAGTGGTATTGTAAAGAGAACAATAGAATAAAAGCTGTAAAAATATTTAAAGCAGCTTGTAATATGGAATATAATTATCGTATGAATAAATGGGATGAAATAGAATTAGGGAATGGAGTACAATATATAAAAGCAAGAAGTGTGAATATGATTAGAGCAATGATGAGTGATTATATTCCACTAAAGAAAATATAAAGGAGAATAAATAAGATGATTAAATATAAATATTCTATTTCAAATAATAAGCAAATTGTTCCAAGAATCAAATGTTGTCCTATTTGTGGTGAAATGGATAATAATGAAGATCAAGAACATATTTTAGTTAGATATGAAAGTTGGCATGTTGATTTTTATTGTGATAAATGTGGATTTAATGGTTCTGTAGATTATTTAAAGCCTGAAGATTGGAATCCAGAGATAGAAGGGAAGGAGATTGTGTTTTAGTGTTAGAATAAGATAGTAAAAATTAACAAAATAAAAATATAAAAATGGTTACATAGGACAAACATTGGGCATAATATATATTATAGAAGTGAAAAATAAATATAATATATATTAAGGAGTGAATTTAATGATAGTTAAAAGTCAAAGTGGTAATGTTGCTAATTCTACTAACGCTCAATGTTATAGGAAAGAGGAAGCGGATTGGAGGAGTTGGAAACCTAAACGTGGTGAGATTTATTTAATTTTATTGAATGATTCAATTGACTCAGAAATGAAGGGACTTAGGCCATTTGTAATTTTATCTAATAATGTAGGAAATTCTGTGTCAAGTATTTTAACTGGCTGTAGTATTACCAGTCGTGATAAAGCATTACCTAAGATTCATGTTAAAGTTGGTAAAAATGAAGGATTAAAAATGGATAATTCGTTTATTTTGACAGAACATATAAGGAGTGTAAGTAAAAGTCGTTTTTTTATTGATAATAATTATCCTATGAAGGTAGGTGAATTAAGTGAGCAAAAGTTAAAAATGGTAGAAGAAGCCATTATGTTTGAATTGGGATTTGGTAGTAGTAATAGATTGCAAATATAAAAGGAGTAGGATTTGTGAAGGGGAAAAGAAGAACAACAGAACAATATAAATTAGAATTAAAAGAAGTTAATAAGAAAAATAATACAAATATAAGATTGAAAGATGGTGTTGAGTATATAAATTCACAAACTAAAATAATTCATATATGTACATGTGGGAAAGAGTGGAATGTAAAACCAAATCATATTATAGATAATAAGGCAAAAAGTTGTGGTTTATGTTATTCTTTCGCACAATGGGGAATAGATAATTATGGTAAAGATTTTCTTGATAAATATTGGGATTGGGAAAAGAATAATAAGTTAGGAATTGACCCATGGAAAATTAGTTATAGTTCAATAAAACCTAAAGTATGGATTAAATGTCAAGTAAGAGATTATCATGGAAGTTATGATACTATATGTAATAGTTTTGTAAATGGTCATAGATGTGGTTATTGTAAAGGTGGTAGAATAGTTCATCAAAAAGATTCATTTGGGCAATATTTAATTGATACATATGGAGAAAATGCTTTAAAATTATATTGGGATTATGAAAAGAATACAATTGATCCATTTTTGCTTAAAACACAAGCACATAAAATAGTATATATTTATTGTCAAGAAAAAGATTATCATGGTAGTTATCCTGTACTATGTGATAATTTTATTAATGGTAATAGATGTTCTTATTGTAATTCTAGAAGTAATAATAGAATACATCCATTAGATTCTATAGGTAAAATATTAGAAGATAAAGGATTGTTACATTTATGGTCTGATAAAAATGAAAAATCACCATTTAAATATTCTCCAGGTAGTAGTCAAAAACATGTTTATTGGAAATGTCCAGAAAGTAAGCACGATGATTATAAAAGGAGTATATACGAATCTAAAGATGCAAATTTTCGTTGTCCAGAATGTCAATATTCTAAAGGTGAAGAAAGAATTAGTAACTGTTTAATTAGTAAAAGTTTTATAAAGATTGATCAAGATGACTTTAATCAATTACTTAATGAAGATAAATTTAATAAAGATTATTATATACCACAAATGAAATTTGATGGTCTTGTTGGTATAAACAATGGTTTACTTTCTTATGATTTTTATATACCAAAATATAATTTAATTATAGAATATGATGGAGAATATCATTTTAGATTAATTAAGTATAAAAATGAATCTATGGAAGATGCAAAAAATAGATTTAATAAACAACAAATACATGACAGAATGAAAAGTAAATATGCTTTAGATAATGATATGGATTTATTAAGAATACCATATTGGGAATTTAATAATTTAGAAGAAATATTAGAAAGAGAAGTTTTTAATAAATAAAATATAAAAAGGAAGGGGAATTATTTATAATTGATTGAAGTTTGGATATTTTTATTTATTATAATATACATAAGAAATAAATTTATAGAAAATTTAGAAAAAAATAATATATACATATATCAGCAATATAGTATAAAATATATTTTGTATCACTGGAGTATTGTACCTCCACTCCTATTTGTTCTATTTTATTTATATTTGGAATATACAATGTTTATTCAAAATTATTTTTTTCTACCATATAGTCATATAATTAAAATAGCAACATTATTGAGTTTTTTTCCGTTGATAATTAAATATAAATTATTCGAGAATCCAAAATACATAAACAATGAATATCTCAATTTAATTACTTCTCCGATGATGAAAAGTGGTTTATGTTTAATCATCGGAAGTTTACTAAATAAAATTGCAACACATTTTAATAGTGGATATATGCCTACATATCCCTCTGTGACATATTGGACGAAATACATTAAACCAGGAAGTAGTTTTATTGATGGCATACATATCATTGGAACACCTTATTCTAAGTTAATTGTATTCTGCAATATATTTGATTGGGGATTTACGGTTGTAAGTATCGGAGATCTGATTATTCGATTTTATGTGTTTTTAATTCTATTTAATGCAATTAAAAAATCAAATCAAAAAACTTTAATAAAATGATAAAATAATTGTTGACATTAAATCAACTCTATGGTAATATATAAAAAGAAAAAGTTGCTAAGGAGTTGGTGAAGTTGATACATAATGTTATGAATGCTGTATTAAATGGAATTACGACGAGTACTTTTGAAGAAGGTGCATGGGAATTAACTGTATTAATTTTATTGAAACGATTTGATTTATTAGATAAATATATGTGGAAAGAAAAAATAAAGTACCTAGCTTTTCCTGTATTGCTTTCGTCATTAGTAATAAATACTTTAAAATATATAATTGTTGCTCCAAGATTAATTATATCATTGTCAGCAATAATAACAATATATGTAGGAATAATATATATTCTTAAAGCACCAGAAAATAATATTCTTAATGAAAAAATACCTTATATTAAAACTTTCTTTTATGTATTATCAGGTTTTATAGTATTAATTATAATGACTGAATATTTATATATTAACATAATACTAAAATATATTGGAAAATCAATTATAGAAGTAAATAGTGCATGGTATATGAATTTTTTAATGTCAATACCTGCAAAGTTAATACAATTTATTATGGTTATGATAATATTATTTATTCAAACAAGAAAAAATTATTTAGATGTATTTAAATCAATATTTTATGATAAAAAGTTTAGTATAATTATAATGTCATTTGTTTTAATGCTTATAGTTTTTTGGATAATACTAATAGATATATTTGGTGACTATGAAATTATATCACATTTTAATTATATTCAACAAATATTACTTAACATTATAATTCTTACAATTCCAAGTATATTACTAATATTAATGATTAGTTTAGTAGTATGTTTTATTGAAATCGTAGCAAAAATACAAATGTCACATCGAAATATGTTTGAAGATTTTGATGATGATATAAATGATTATTAAGTAAAGGAGGTGAAATTTTTATGAAAAAGATTATGAAATTTGCAGGTTTTATTGCTTTAGTAGGTGCTACTTTTGGTTGTGTTATTAACTCTGCTGCATGGCTTCATCAACCTAAAGCACCCTCTATGTTAGTTAAGTAATTAATTAACTACATAGAAAACTTCTAGGGTAGAGTGTTTATTTCCTCTACTCTAGAATAAAAAAATAATAAAAAAAGTATTGTGTTCTAGGATAAAATATGGTAATATATTATATATACATTGTAATTAAAATATAAAACAAGGAGTGAGTAAAATGATTTTATTTAATAAGAAAAAAACAAATGTCCCTGTAACTGTAGATATTAACATGGAAAGAATTAGGAAGGAATTAGCTTATGCTACGAAAGTTGCTGTTGGGTATAATCGAACAATATCTCAATTTATAAAAGTAATGAATATGGTGGATGAAAAACCAATAGTTAGTATAATAAATCAAAAATATAATGAATTGCCTGATAGGAATTTATTAAGGAAGATTGCATCTTGTAGTGAAGGTAGGATTACGTATCAGCATTTGTATAACATTGTAGGTTACTCTGAATTTGATCCTGAAGAAGATCGCTCATGGGCAAAATGGGTTCCACGATGGGCAGAAGTGTATATGTGTGATTTAGGTGTAGGAGAAGATAGTATTCAAGGAGGAAAAAGAAATGTATTAATAATTCAAAATAACAAAGGAAATCAATACAGCCCGAATGTATCTATATTGCCAATATCTTCCAGATGTAAATTTAATTCCAATATGCATATATTGCTTGGAAAAGAATTTAATTTTGAAAAGGACAGTTATTGTTTGACTGAAATGCCATTAACTGTAAGTAAGAGGAGATTCTTCTATAATAAAATACCTTATAAAATTACAAAATTACCTGATTTTAAAATGAAAGAAATACAGGTTGGATTAGAAAAACAATTTGGATTTTTACCGCTTTATTTTGATGTAGAACATGCATTTGAGCTAGTCAGACATATAAAAAATCTAGAAAATAATATTAAGATTAAGAAATCACATAATTTGGTAGACATTATGGAAGGTAAGTTAAATGATCTAAAAGAATATTGCTCAAAATATCATAAGAATCACAAAATTTTACTACAAGAATACGATAGAATCAACAATTACAGTTACAATGCTATATAACATTATATAGCATTGTATAATATAAACAAAAAATTATATAATCTAACAAAAAACAAACAAAAAGGAGATGTTATTTAAAATGATCAATGAATACAAACTAAAACAATTATGTAATAAATATGGTATTGAATATCAAATATTTCACTCAACAGATACTATATTAATAGATGCAAAATTAGATATATGGGAGGTGAAATATTATGAAGAAATACAGAAAAAGTTAAATTTATTATACAATAAACAAAAAGAAATTCAATTGCAATTATTATCTCCTATATTAGATGAACCAATTAAGAAAAAAATATTATACGAATATGAAAAAATAAATAAAAAAATAAAAGAAACAAAACCATATTATTTGCTTCATAAAAATAAATCTGAGAATAAATTTAGTAATCAACATAGACAAAATTGGAAGAGAAATTTATATCAAGTAATAACTTTTATATTAGCACATAAAAGAGTTTTATATGGTATCCATTATGGATCACCATATATACATAAACACAAATATAAAATAAATAATAAGGGGAAAATATGCTTACCTATTTAAAAAACTACATAATAACATTCCGCTATGTCAAACTTATCTCATACATTTTATCCAAATACCTACATAACAAAATACAAAAATATCACAATCAAGGATACGATATGGGCAAATGCATTAAATACAACAGATACACCTACTACTATGGATTCCAAATCATAATAGGAGGTATAAACAAATTCCTCTTACTAATCATACCAGGATTACTACTCAATATTCTACCACAACTCTTAATAACAACACTATCATTCGCTTCTATCCGTATCTTCGCCGGAGGCCTGCATTTTGATAGCTACCCCAAGTGTTCTTATATATCACTATTATCATTCACAATCATGGCACTCTTAGCAAAATACATCATATTAAATCAATTTATCAGTATGTCAATATTCTTATCTGTATTATTTTTAATTTTAATCTATGCCCCTATAGAACATCCAAACAGACCAATAAAAGAAAAAGAAAAAATAAAGTTTAAAATAATCGCATTATTTGTATTAAGCACATTAGTTATTATCCACATGTTTGTAAATAATGTTATTATAAGTAATTCTATTATATATGGAGTATTATTAGCAGGACTAATTTCGACACCAATAGTAAATAAACTAAAATAGTTAGATTTAGATATTAACATATGACTATAAATAGTCAGTAAATGTCGGCAGGTTAGTATTGTTCATATATGAAATATTATGTAGAATAATAATATTAAAACAATTTAATTATGATTAAAACAAATGAACAAAACTATTGCTTTTTAGTTGTTAGGGTATTATAATAGAACAAATATACAAACGAGTGTTCTACAAACAAATAGAGGAGGAGATTATTATTAAGGATAAAACAATGAGATATGTGATTAAAGACCAAGAAAGAAACTTTGTATCAAGCAATTTTGCTTTTACACTTACGGATGAAGGATGGTTATATTGTTATGTTACAGGTATAACTACAGGATTTAGTTGTTATAAAAGTAATGATATTGGCCTAGAAACAGCAACAAAAGAATTAAAAAAGTTACAAGAAATCAATAATAAGTATAATTTTAATAAAAAATTTCATATTGAATTAATTGATTGTAATTCAATTAAAATGGGTGAATCTATTATCAAAGAAATATTTATGAATATACATAAAAATAAAAGGGTTGTTAATCTATAATTAAAAATAAAAAATAATGTATATTTCTATTGACTCTGTGGCATAATTATATTATAATAATACATAATGCCGAAAGGAGTTGATAAAGTATGCTCAAAGAGCAACAAAATAATCTAATTTTAAAACTTAGAGGCATAATTAAAGAAATAGGGTATATGAACGATATTAAACAGGATGTAGTAGCAAATTTTAAATCAAGAAATCTTAATGGTTTAAGAGCAGCCTGGGTATTATCTGAGAATCTTGATTTGAACACTCTTACTGATTCCGAACAGGATATTCGTTTCCTATTTCTTTTTTCTTTGGCCTTAAACAGAGCGTTAAAAGAAAGAGAAATTGATATATCCATTGACATTAAAGATTATTTTACAGAATTAGAATGTCAACAATGGATGTATTATAGAGAGGAAAAAGAAGAGAAAGATATATTCCCTATCATTGCTGAAAATGTACAAAGAATATCAGATAAGTTATGGCAAGCAGTTATGTCAGTACAACAATTAGAAGATATTAACAAAATGAATATTATTTTGTACAATTTTTCTACCCAGCGCGATCCCGTCGTAACAGCTTATGGTGAAAGAATTAATATTGATAAGAATAAGATAAATGAAATTAAAGAAAGAATGTTGAATAATGAGCAATATCCTGATCCTATTATTTTAAATATTCTCAATGATGGAGAATCTAAAGTAACATATAATGAGAAGAATAATACTTTAGTTATCCATGAAGGAAGTAAAATTAATATTGTAGATGGTTTTCACCGTAAAACTGCATCCAGTTTGGTATTGGAAATAAATCCAAATATACAATTTAATTGGCAGGTAACTTTCACTTTTTTATCTGAAAAAGATGCTCATGATTATATGCGTCAAAAGGATAAACAGAAACCAATTAAACGTGAATGGATTGAGCAGAAAGATTATTCACGATCTGAGAATTTAGTTATTGATGTAATTATAGATGATAGATTATCCGAACTAGCAAAGGTAATGAAAGATGATGATCAGTATATTAAATTAAATAGAGCATTAACCAAAAAATCAATTATTTCTGAAGCAATTAAAGAATGTTATACTGAAGATTTAAAAACAAGTATCAACATTAGAAAAATTGGCAAATGGATAGTGGAATTTACTGATTATCTTATGGGAACATATGCTGAAGAATTTATTGCTAATCCTTATACTATTAAAGAAACAAGTTTTATTAATAATAAAAATATGTTTTATGGTTATATTGCTCTTTCTAAGCAATTGCAAGGCAATAATAAATGGGAAGAGTTAATGATGCAAAAAATAGAATCAATTGATTTTAGTATTGGCAATAAACTATGGAAAGATATAGGATTGCTGAATAATAAGAATAAAGATGCAAGTAAAGTATTAAGAAATAAATTGTATAAATTGTTTACGGAGGAAGGTGTGTAAAATGGATATTATATTTAAAGTAGATAATGGTATTAAGCAGGAATATTTAGATGAAAAATTAATTGATACTGCTAAATCAGATGCATTTGTTTTAAGGGCAGTAGATAATTATGAATATTCGGAAGGTAAGTCTGTATTTAATATGAATTATACAGAATTAAATGAAATGATAGCATCGCAATTTAAAAATTCCTCTATAAAATCAATTATGAAAAATGTCTCTATTATAAAAACATATATTGACTTTTGTGTTGGTAAAAACTTTGTTATTCATGGTGAAAATAGATTAGCAATGTTTACTGTAAAAGAAGCTAAAAATTTTGTTAGTAAGCAAGCGTTGTTAAATAAAATTGTTAGTAAAGAAACATTAGAGGATTATAAAAATTCACTTTATAATCCTCAAGATCAATTATTATTAGAATTACCTTTTATTGGTGTCAGAGGTAGGACTGTTAAGGATTGTACGATGGAAGAAATAATAAATCTAACCATTGATGATGTAGATGAAAAAAATAATATTCTTAAGTTAACACAGAATGATGGCAAAGAAAGATATTTAGAAGTAGAAGAATCTACTATTGATTTGATTAAAGATGTTTACGAGCAAGAATTTTATGTAGAAAATAATGGGATGCCAACAAATAATCCTAGATTTTCTAGTCCAAGAGAATTACAAATAAATAAAGTGGAGCGTTATATATTCAGAGTCCCAAGTAAAGATAAAATGGAAATATTTAATAATTCTTTATTGAACTCAAGAATGAGAAAAATGCAAATATTCCTTGATAACAAGTATTTAAAATATACCAGTTTATATGAATCAGGTATGTTAAACATGGCAAAAAATATTTATAAAGAAAAAGGTGAAATTGCACAAGAGGATTATATTTTTATATGTAACAGATATAATTATGGTTCAGGAGATCCAAAACGATATTGGATAAATTTAAGAGATTTATTTAACCAATATAGGGAGTTGTTGAAAAATGATTTTTGAAGATATGGTAAATAGATATAATATATTAACATATTTTCAGAATAAATTTATTCAAAAAGGATATAATATTAAACAAATATCTTTTATAAATGCTCAAATTATGTTATTGAATAAATTTATTAAGATAGAAGGATATAATGTTTTAAATATAATATTAAGAGAAAAAACTAATTATAGATTTTTAAAGCAGGTTGAAAAAGGTTTGGATAATATAATTGAAATTACAAAATATCCTGAAAAATGGAAATTATGCAAAGTAGAAGATTGTAATGAAGAATGGTTAAATCCAGAATCTTTGATTTTTTCTACAGAAAAAGAAACACTAGTGTTTACTAAGAATAATAAATGGCAAGGACAGAATTATATTAACAATAAATGGCAATGGATGAAGAGGTGAAAATAAATGAATTATGGTGAAAAACTAACCAAACTTAAAGATAGTCTAGGTATAAAACACTGGACAAAATATGGAGAAATTGTTGGTGTCCCTGGTGGGTGGTTAGCAGATCAATCTAAAAAAGAATCTGTTCAAATAGTAGATATTCCAAGATTGATAAGAATAATTGAATATCATCATATTTCTTTAGATTTTTTATTAAAAAATGATATTGAAGAATCAGCAATAATTAGAAATGATAGTCTATTAGAAAATGATATTATTGTGATGATTGATAACATACAAGAACAGTTAAAAGAAAAAGATGTTTGTTTTAATGGGTACACTATGAGTAAAGAATGTAAGAATATAGCATTTGATAGTTTAGAAATATTGAAAGAATTTATCAAAAGTAATTTGTAAGTAGAGAAAATCAAAATTCTCTACTTTATTTTTATTTGAAATGTATTAAAATTATTTATTATTGTGTATAATATATTACAGAGGTGATAAATATGAAATTAACAATAACTCATCATGCCAAAGTAAGATGGTTTGAAAGATTTAATAAAATTATTGATAGGATTCAGATAGAAGAAGAAATAGAATATAATTTTAAAAGAGCAAAACTTTATAGGAAAAATAATTATATTGCTATTTATAAAAACAATGATGTCTATTTTATTACTAGGGATAGGAATAATGAAAGAATTATTATAACTGCATACCCAATAAATGTAGAAAATGAAAAATTAATTAATGCTAGTGATTATATTAATAAACAAACAGAAGATATATTGAATTTAAATGAATCTTTTGAAATTCAGGTATATAGAAAAGTTTTAGATGGAGAATTAAATAAATTTCCACAAGGATTTTGGAAAGATGATATAGGTGGAGATGTCTACATAGGTGCTAAAGAATGCACTCTTTATATGTATAGACATTTATTGAAATGGAATTATTCGGATATTATAAATAAATCCAACAAAGATATTTTTATACAAAATAAATTAAATGGTATGATTAATTTGCTTTTTAATAGTTCATGGCATATGGCTATTTTTAACGCATATCCAGAAATAAAACCATATATGATAAAAAATGGTGGTAATGTTAGAGAATATTGGCAAGATAATGGTATTGAAAGAGCAAAAGAAATGGGATTATGGCTTACTGAAAAATTAAGACACAAAGGATATAGATTCAGTAGTAAAAATATATTAAGTTTAAAATGGGATAAAATTATTAAAGAATATAAACTTCAATCTATGCTTACTATTGTATTTGATAATGATTTAGTAAAATTTTTTAATATTGTTTTTGACGCAAGCATTACAGAAGAAGATATAGTAAGGTATAATTTAAAATTGATGGAGCGTAAATATGAGAAATTGCAAATGTAATGAAAATATAGATGACTAAATTCAATAATTGGGAAAATGCCTTAAAAGAAGCAAGATTAGATGAATAATTTAATCTTGCTTCTTTTATTTATGTCAAACCCTTTATCCATTTCTCAGCAGCTAAACAACACTCTTCAAAACTATTAAATTTAATATTTTCAGATAAAGACACATAAATAATATTGTTATCATAGTCTATCTGAAAGTGATAATAATATTTATCAGGCATATAATAAATATACGCTTTATACCCTTTAAGTCATCTTATCGAATGCCACGTAGGATAAACTTTTCTCTTTAATACTCTTTTAAATTTCATTATGTCACTTCCTTGATGATAAGTTATATTGATTTATAAGTATATACGCGATGAAAAAATTTTATGTGGGTATTTATCAGAATTTGTCGAATATTAATTATATTATATCATATATTTAATATATTATAAGTAATTTAAGAGAATTTGTCGATTTAGCGATGATATATGTAAATTAATTCTATAATATAGAAATATATGGTAAAATTCGATAAATTCTCATTATGCCATATTCAGAAACCCTTGATTTATAAGGGTTTGCGGGATCGGGAATCATGATAAAATAACTCTTTTGTGCTGAGTTAAAAATTGTGAAAATAATTGAAAATAATGCTTGCATTTATTTTTATATTGTGTTAAGATATGTGCAAGGTAAAAGTGATAAGTAAAATGTTAAGGAGAGTGAATAATTTAATGAGTATACATAATCAACCAGAGCGTTTAATCCCTCCAGATGGTGTATGTTTAAACCCACCTAGACTATTTAATTTAAATTGTAAAGATTGTAAGTATTTTGAAGGTACACTAATAAGAAAAAAGGGAATTATAAGAACGATAAATAAAACATTTATAGAATAGATATTATTATAATAATAAAAAACTAAGGAGTATTTTAATAATGAGAAAACTAAGTTTAATTGCAAAGAGAATTAAGAATCTAACAGAGAAAGAAATTAAGCAAGCATTTGATGAAATTATGGAGTATAATAGAAAAGGTGCTCTTCCTTTAGACGCATTAGTTAGAAATATTAGAGATGAATATGCAAAAGAAATTAATAGTATTACATGGGATATGAATTGTTTGTTTACTGTTAATGAAATAACTTTTGAAATTGCCAAAAGACATTATGGTGTGGTAGAATAGTGGGAAAATATATGATAAGGAATGATTAAAAATGACTAAAAACAATGATGAATTTAAATCATATATCATCTGTTCAGGAGATAATTCAGGGAACATAGAAACATTAGATTATAGGTGTCCCAAGGAAGGAATTAAGAAAGGCGACTGTAGGATAAATGGTAGAACATGTGAATATTTTATGGGAATTAAGAACGATAAGTTAAAATTTGACATAATGAGAATAAAGGGTTATTGTGAGTATATATTAAATAATTATAAGTAACGATTAAATTAAAGGAGAGATATTCTATGCTTAAAATCATTTATTGTGAACAAGGTAATCCATACTCAGATTTTAATCTTTTAGATAAGGCACAATTTATAATAGACGAATATAAAAAGAAAATTGAACAGAATAATAGAAACATAATTATTAAAGTTTCTACATCTAATATTATTCAAGCATTAAGAGTGTTAGTTTCTAGAGATGAATTATCTATTAATGAAATTTGTTTTGTATTTGGTGAACATGAGATAACTATAAATAAATATTATGAATTGACAAAATGGCCAATAGGTTTTATGGATTGGGAACAAAAATGTTTAAGGGAGTTAATAGAAAAGAAAATAGGTAAAAAGTTATAATAATTTTAAAAGGAGAAGATTATATTATGAAAATATTAAAAGTGATTGTAGATGAACCATTGCCCAAAATCGTGTAAAGAATGTGTATTTAAGCATAATTGGGAAACTAAATGTTATTGCCATGTTAAATCATACACAACAAATAAAAGAAATCATTTTATAGGTGAGTATGATAATATTAAGGATAGACATAAGAATTGTCCGTTAGTATATAATGATTAAATCATGTCAAAATCGGTATTCTATGATGTTTTTAAAGGAGGAATTTAAGATGTCAAAACAAACAGATAGGGATACTAGAATAGTAGGCATAGCAATTGAGCAACAATTAAAAGAGAAGAATGAAATATTAGAAATGCTAAAAGAATTATATTATTGTTCTTCAGAACCTTGGACTGATGAACAAGTGCAAAGAAAATTAAAAGCAAAATATGATGCAGAAGATATGTTAAAAAGATATGGGATGATATGATAGATATTTTAAGAAAGGAGATAACTATATGTACCTAGATGGCAAAAATATTAAACCAAACAACAATAAAAAAGCAAAAGAATTAATAGGAAAGAAAGTTAAATATTTATGTGAGTGTGATATTGATAAAACAGGCAGAGGTTATTTCTTTCCAAGAAGCAATACCATTGCTGATGTAGTAGGTAGACAAATTATATTTAATAATTGTGACAGTATTTATATCAGAGATTTAAAAGAAATGATTGTTGTGGAATAAAATATTATCATAAAGAAGGTAATATATTATGCAAAAACTTAGAGAATCAAGAAAACAAAAAGGTTTATGTATTTACTGTGGCAATAAATTAGATAGAGAAGGTATTCACTGTACATCTTGCAATAAACATATAATACATGGAAAACTGAATATAGAACAATTCTAATTGAAAATTCACTATGTCCTCAATGTGGTAAATCATTAGATCGTGAAGGGTTATTTTGTTCAGAATGTTGTAAAAATTCTAGGTTTAAAGCAAAGATTAGAAATGCTGAAAGACGAGCATTGGGACTATGTGTTCAGTGTGGAGAGAAAACAGAAGAGGATAGAAGTTATTGTAGAAGGTGTTTGGATGCGAGAATGGATAGATATCGAAGGAAGAAGAATAATTTATAAAGTGAGGTGATATTTATGAAATGGAGAGATTTATCAATAACTTCTAAATGTATTATTGAACAATGCTGGGATGTATATACTGATAAACCTCAAGAATTTACAATGACGATAGATAAGAATTTTAAAATATGGGTAGGAGTTAATGAAGGATATAATTATTATCGCTTTACTGAAGAAGTCTATAATGAAATAGTTAAATATCATAAAGAAAAAGAGCAAGAAGGTATGGTTGTGATGAATTGGAGTTATAAAAGAGAAGGTAATAAAGTAACTTTTAAGGGTGAGCAGATGTATAATATTGAGAATGGTGAGAAGTATTAAAAATTATTTATTATTAAAGGAGGAATAGTATCATGGCAATAAGCACAGCGGGAATTTTAAAAATTAACACAGGATTATATAATATTCACAATTATATCAAGAAAAATATTGACAATAATGCAATCATAGAAACACAGAACGATAATAGTCATTATATTAATTTTAGTTATAAAGAAGAAAGTCGTATGATGCATTTATTTATGAATTCACATGATTATAAATCTGACACGAAATATGAAGGTCTAGTAAATGTTGTGACATTAGGTTATTATGGATGTTCATGTGAAATTATTGAAAAGTTAGTTAAACATTTTTGTGGATGGTATATGGAAAATGATTGTGAATGTAAAGTTGAATTTTATGAAATAAATTAAATATATGAGGTGATAAATATGACTATAGTTATAACTAAAGATACATGCAGTGGCTCTCCTAGAATAGATGGCAGAAGAATCACAGTATATAACGTATTAGGTTATTTATCAGGAGAAATGACTATAGATGAAATTTGTGAAGAATTTTATCTTACAAAAAGAGAAGTTATAGAAGCGATAAAATGGGCAAAGGAGTATGTTGAAGGACAGTTTTAATAGAATGTAGAATTGGAGTTGATTTTATGGACAAGAACATACCTATAAAAATACAATTTAATTATCATGTAAGAGGATTTTATTGTCCAAAGTGTTTTACTGGGGTATCAGTCGATACGAAGGAATGTGGATATTGTGGGCAAAAGTTATTATATCCATATGATTTTAAGTTAACATAGGAACATTATTTTAACATAATATTAGAAAGGAGAGAATTAAAATCATGGAAGAATTTATTTATAGTATATCCGTAGGTGTAGATAGTATAGGAAGTAGAGTAGGTGATATAAAATCAGATTATTCAATGAGAATTGAAAAATATAAAATTAAAAGTGAAACTAATTCTAATTATGTTTTATATAATAGATCTCGGAGAGTTAAAAAATCTGATTATGAAAAAATTAGAGAAAGTATATTATATAATAATAGTAAAAATATTAGATTTGTAATTTGGACAAAAGATAAAGAAAAGATTAAAGTATATAAAGAAGAATTAATTCAGAAAATAACTGATACTATTAATGCTTATAGAAATGAATTGAAAATATTAGAAGATGCAATGAATGGAGAAATAATTTATATAATAAATTAAATGATTTAGGTGATGGATTTTTAGATAGAAATATAAATAAGGAGAAATTAAAATGAATAATAAAATGAAAGAAAAAATAAAAGAATATATTATGATGCAACCAAATTATATAAATATTATTAATGTTAATGGTGAAATGATTAAAGGTAAATATTTAAAAAACATAGATATAATAGTCAAAATAAACATTAATGTTTTTGATGTTGGATTTTCTAATAGAGATATTTGTAGAATAATCGGTGAAACAATTGATAATAAACTTGTTGTTAAAAGATTAGAAGATGGTAAAATAGGGATTGTTGATAAGAAACAAGTTAGTTTGCCAATTTGGGAGAGATATGATTTGTAAAAATTATTAAAAATTAAAATAAAATAATGCTTGACAATTAAACAGAATATAAATATAATAATAAATAAAAAGGAGTAGAGAATAAAATATTAAATAAAACATATTTAGGACAATCAGTAGTTCTTAATAAAAATGTATATGGAAGAATAGTTTCTTTAGAAGGTACAGAAGCAAATTCTAGAACATTAAATTCTATTGTTCAATTTTCAACTCCTTCTTGCAATGTACTTAGAACTGGTATTTTTTATCTTGATGAAGCAACTGAAAAAGATATTATTAAATTAAAAGAATTTGAACAATGGCATATGGACAATAGACCTGATGATGAAATGTATGCAGGAATGTTAAAGAATATTAATTTGAAATCGTAGTTTTATTAAAACTATAATATAAAAGGAGAAATAATTATGGATAAGCAAATCAGATATTTAAAATGTACCAATTGTGGTTATGAAGATAGTTCTATACTTACAATGTCTTTACCTATTGGAAGTGGTATATTAAAATGCCATAATTGCAAAGAAGAAGTTAAATTTGATGAATTTTATTGTGAACAAGGTAAAGGAATGACATTTAAAGAGTATGCTGAATTGCTTAGATACATAGTAGACAATCATGGATGGAGAAATTTTCTTAAAGAAGGTTCCAAGCATATAAAATATGTTAGAAATTCATTTGATACTAGGACTAATTTGATATTTTCTATTCAATTAGACAATGAGGATTTTACTATTGTTAATCAGAATAGGCATAGAAATTTAAAAGATTGGATTTATGAATATTTGAAAAGTTAATTTAAAAGGAGAAAATAAATTATGGACAGTCTAATTAATAATTTTGTTTGTAGTAAGTGCAATGGAACATTTACTTTTATTAAAAAGAATAATACACAAACAGGTTTATATTGTTCTAGATGTGGCAAATGGATTAAATGGTTAGGTAAAGAAGAAATTAGATTATATGAAAGACAATTAGAAATGGACAAAATGGGAGAAGAAGAGATATTAGAAAATAGTTTATTACAATTTAGTGATGAAGAATTGTTAGATGAAATTAAAAGAAGAATGAGAAAAGGAGTAAACAAATGAAAGAATTATATCTAAGAGCATGTAAAAATACATATCACAAACTTGATAATAAAAGAAAATACACTGTCTATTATGACCCTATAAATAATAATCTTATAGTATTTAGTCCATATGACAATTGTACTGTTGATTCTGTTTGTGGTTCTATAAGAGATGAAGCATATTTATATCTAATTAATGAATTGAATATTAATAAAAATATAGTAGTTAGTTGGTCACAAATAACTGGAACAACAAGTGATTATATAATTTATTATAATATGGATGTTGATATGTTAAAAAGTAAATTACACAAAGAAATATTAACTATAATTAATAATAGTATAAATATTAATAGTGGTGATTGTTGTGGATATAAATACACACAAATTAAAGATGGTAAAGAAAATAAAATAACTCCTGAAGTTATGGAACAATTTAATATGGTTATGTTTGATTATAGTAATAGTGAATATTTAAATTAAAGGTAAAGGAGAATAATACATATGAATGACAATGATAATATTACTAATATTTTTAGAGGAACAGTAGCAAGAAAAGTATTTAGAGTTGTAAATAGATATTCACAATATAATATATATTTTGATAAACCATACATACAAGGATATAAAGAATTTATTAAACATGATATATTTTATAAATGTGAAACAGAAAAACCACCATTTGAAGTAGGAGAAAAAGTTTATATAAATGATCTTGATTTAACAGTTACAATTGAAGAAGCAATTAGAAGTACAAATGGTGAGTATGTTTATAATACAGATTATTATTTTGATTTTATTGAAGATGAAATAACTGAGAGGACTAGAATAAAAGCAGAAAAAATATTAGAAGAAGAATTAGTTAAATATAATGAACATTTATCAGGAAAAATAAAGCAAAATAAAAAGTGGTATATGTTTTGGAAATAAATTAACTTGAATTATTTATTCTATATGAAAGTGAGGTGATATTATATTGATTAATTTTAAAGATTATAAATACAAAATGAAAAATAATAATATAGTGAGTGAAATTGTAAGAAGAAATATTGTATTAAATGAAATACATAGACAAAAGTGCAATTAAACAACAAAAGAGAAATAAATTATATAAAATAAATATTGAAGAAGCAACAGAGAGATTATGTGCGACAATGGGTATTTGAAGTGAGGTGAAATTATGAAGTTTCAAGATAGTGATTTAGACAAGTACACACTAATGAAAGGTAAAGAATTAGGTCAATGTTTTATATGTAAAGAAGAAACATATTTCATTGATTATTGTTGTGAAGGTAAGTTGTGTAGTAGTGAGTGTCATGATAAATATTATGAGCAATTAAATGAAATGGTAAAAAGGAATGATTAGGAGGTTATACATATGAGTGATAATTTTAAATTAGATATTAATATACCACAAAAGAAAATAGAAGAAATGGCAAAGCAGGTTATTCGTGAGATAGTAGAAGAAAAAATTCAAATCGTTATGCAAAAAATTGACATTGAAAAAGTTATTAAAGATAAATTAAATACACTTGATACTAAGTTATCAAAGATGACAAAAGAAGAGGTTAGTAGACAAGTTGATAGTTTATCTTGGAGTATGCGTGATGAATTAAGAAAAGGTGTTAGAAAATTAATTTTAGAAGAAATACAAAAGAAACCATTAACTGGTAATGTGTATTTAAAAGTAAATGGTTATGAAGTGGAAACAGATATTGATTAAAATATATTTAAAAATAAAAAATTATAATAAGGAGTGAAAATTATGCTCGAACAAATAATAGAAGATATTAAAAACGCTAAATCAGATAAAGAAATTAAGAAAGTATTATGTGAAATGTATGTGGTAATACTATTAGATTCAAAAGTTAGAAAAGAATTTGATGATTATATTAGTAAAATACCTTATTAAGATTAAAGGAGGTGAAAATTTATGAACAAAAAATACAAAATCATAGGAGTAAGTAATTTTGATTTAGATAATGTTAATGATATTTTAATAGCAGACAATTTAAATAAATATTATGGTGAAAAAATACTTAAATTTCTATTTGATACTATGGGAGATAATGATAAATATTTCCCAAGACTTGTAGAGCAAGATTATAAGCTATACAAGTGGGAGCCATAAAAATATGAGAAATTGTTACTTCTATCATGATTTTAGAAAGAAGGTTATATATGATTTCTAAAGAATATCTAAATCAAATCAATCCCAATCAAAACCCATATAATGCAAAATACTCAGAAGGAACGTATAGATTTCTAAGTAAAAATAAAAATAAGGATGTTAAAGTTTATTGGAGAAAGAAAAGTTATATCAATGGTGAAATCACAGAATTTAAAACTAATAATATAAGATTTTACCCTACTCAAATATACTTTATGTATGATTTATGTGGAGATTGGTTAGGTACTTCATGGACTAATATTATGCGTAATAAATATAAGGTTATGGATTATTCTTATTTTGATAAAAATGAATTTGAGGATATAAGTGAATTTTTCTTTTCTAAATATTTAAGAATTGGAAGATGTCTATTTGATCAAGAACATATTAATTTTTTACTAGGTAAAGATTATAATTATGTGATTAAAGAAGAAAGATTTGAGTTTATTGATGGTGTTAAGAAATGTAAATGGTGTGGATTGCAAATTAATTAAATAAAAAGGAGAATAAATAATATGGAAAATTGTTTTATTGTAACAGAACAATCAGAATTACATAAGGAATATTATGATTATAGAGAAAATGTAAAAATAGTAGATAATATAGTTAAAGAATTAATGGATAAACATAATATAGAAACAAAATGGTATTATGTTGATAAATTTGGTTTTGCTATTGAACCCACAGAAAAAGATATTGAATTATTTGACAAGATGTTAAAAATACCTATTGAGAATGGTATAAGATTTTTTAAAAAATCATCTAAAATACATAAAGAGTGGATGAATTTATTAAAAACTAAAAATATTACAGTATTAAGAAAACCTTTTGTTGGATTTTATTTTAGTGTACATGGTAAATTTAAAACTAGATTATTTGATGTAAATGATGTTTTATATTGTTCTATTGAATGTGATAATGTAGATGATATTGAGTGTCCAGATGGTATGGTGAGAATTAAAACAAGTGAGTTTTATAAAGTAGTGGAAGATAATAGTGATAAATAATAATAAATATAATAAAAAGGAGAAATTATATTATGAAAAATTTAGGCAAAGAAGCAAAAGACAAAATTACAGGATTTGATGGAATCATTATTGGCAAGATTAATTATTTATTCGGTTGTGCTCAATATGGAATTGCACCAAAAAGCAAAGATGGAAAAATAAATGATACTAATTGGTTTGACGAAGGAAGAATTGAAATTATCGGAAATGGCATTGCTCCAGAAGAAGTAAAGGTAGAAAAGAATGGTGGAATTAATAGGGATTGTCCTAGATAAATACTTGACAGAATATAAAAATAAATGTATAATATAACTAAACTAGAAAGGAGGAAAATACATATGGAAGAATCAACATTAAAAATTGACTTTGCTTTTACAGATGAATTTGGACAGGAGAATAGGCTTATCAAAACTGTGACAACTGCTGTATTTCTTGAGAAGAATCAATTTGAATTTTTGGTGGATGAATTCAAAATATTTTTAATTGCTATGGGTTATTCACCTGAGACTGTTGATGTTATTCAGATTGTTGAGAATGATTAAAAATGATTAAATATTAGGAATGAGGTATATTTATGGATATAGAATTTAATAATGGTAGTATAATTAAATCTATTAAAGGTGCAAAAAGTATTAGAGGAAATAGGTCTAAGATTCATATGAGAATACCTGATATAAAATGTAATTTATGTGATGGTTTATTTAATTCTATGGATGTTGCTGTAAAAGAAATTACAGAGTATGAAGGATTAGAAGTTATGATATTTGATTGTCCTATATGTAGTAAGGAAACAGATAATTTACAATATGATTATATAGATTAAATAAGGTAAATTAATATATGACCAAACTTATCTTTTAACACAATATTATAATAAAAGGAGACAAATATGTTTGATAAATTAGAATTAGAAGAATCAGAAAAATATAATGAAATTAAACAGGAATATCCAAAGAGAACAATAAAAGGTGAAGTATATTTCTATTTGAAAAATGGTTATACAGAAATAGATTTTAAAGAATATACAGTTGAAGATAAATTATTTGTAAATCTATATCCAACAGAATATACTATATATGATTTAATGAGTGGAGAAGAATTTGCTGATAATGTTGAGTGTGGTGGATTTATAGATTACGATGGATCAATTGCTCAAATATTTGTCAATGATTATAAAAGTAATTTAGGAATTTGGGATTTTGGGATACATCAAGGCAAATTTTGTGTAGGAGCATACGATTTTAGAAAGTTATGTGAGAAATATAATATTGAAGTTAATTGGGCGAATAGATAATAAAGGAGAGAATATATTATGTACGATTATTACGAAGAACCATATTATGAACCGACACTTGCAGATGAAATATTAATAGAATATCAGCAAAAAATGAAAAATGTTTTATTGGATAGTGTTAAGTTACAAATTGAGAATATCAATGATGAAAATGTAAGATTAAAAGAAGAAAACAATAAATATAAACAACGTGAAAGAGATATTTTAAATAAAGAAAACGATCTAAAATATAAAGAAGAGAATCTTAAAAGAGAAATCACTAATGAATTTTATCAAAGTAATATTGGTGATACTTTAAAGCAATACATAGAAGAGTGTGAAGTATGGTTTGCTGATATAGATCGTTATCAAAATAAAAAATGTAACTTATGTAATGAAGAGAGAAAATTAATTGCAAAATTCCCGAATGGTGAAATTGTCAAAACTGCATGTGTTTGTGCAAAAATGTTAAGTAAATATGTTCCTGCTATAAGTGTAACTACAATGATTAAATTTAGTAAACGAGATAGTAGGTATTCTTCAGAAAGAAAATTTTATTTTAGTAGAAGTTATTCTCCTGATAAAAGTAGCAATTATTATAATAATGATTATGATTATCAAGAATTTAAAATATATCATGTTGTTAATGAATTTAATGAAAGTATTATTGAATTGCATAAAAATAAATCATATGGCGAGAGACTAGGATTTAAATCTAAGGAAGAATGTCAGAAATACTGCTATTGGCTAAATAATGGTAAGAAAGAAGAAAATTGCCAAGAAATCGAATTAAATGATAAATAGAAAGGAGAATAAATATGATTGTTAAAATAGGCGACACTTATTATAATTCCACAGAACAACCAATTCTCTTAATACTTAGTGAATTAGAAAAAGAACATATTGCTAATATGAGCAAAGATAATAAGAAATATTGTTCATTTCCTGATGAAAGTGATATTGACAAAATTAAAGAGTTTATGAATGTTCCTGAGTGAATATCTAGGTGTGTTGAATATTAGAATAAATAGTAATAAAATAAAAAATAAAAAATTAAAGGAGAAATTAATTATGTCTAAATACATAGATAAAATAGTAAAAGTAATAAATACAGATGGATTTCAATTTCAAGACAGTAATGAATTAGAAATGTATATAGGTAAAATAGGAATAATTAAAATTGATCATAATTATGGATTTAGAAATAGATTTGTCATAGAATTTTATGATAAAAATGTAAATGATATTGATTCACAAAAAGGTAAATTATGTTTTGCTATAGACAATTTAGAGTTTATAGGTAAAAATGAAGAAAAATATAAAAATAAAGAAGATGTAAATGACAATGCTTTACCTAATAGCAATAAGAATCTACAAAACATAATTAAACAAATATTAAATATAATTGGAGATTATGAAGGTAGCAAATTGTCATTACATATTTGGCCTTTTAGTGAGATATGTGTTTATATCTATGAAACCGAAATTCCAATTGTAATAGACATCAAAGAAAAATATTCTTATATTGATACGGATACAATGGATAATCATTTGACAAGCAGTATGTTAGATGAGTTAAATCAGATTGTTAAAATAATAGATGATAATATTGATGTGTTTTTAGGGTGTTTATAGTAGTAATATAATATATTACTATAAAATAAAACAATAAAAAAGAAAAGGAGAATGTTAAGCATGAACGAATTATTAAACAGTTTATTAGAGAATCCAGAGGAATTAAAAGAAATGATTAAAGAGCAGGTAGGTCAATTTAAACCATTAGTTTATATGATTGGTCAAGAATTATTAGAAGTCTACAAAGACTTCGCAAATAATACTGAATACTTTACTGCAAAAGCAAAAGTAAGAAAGAATCAATTTGATGCTTATGTTGAAATTGGATTTACTAAAGAGCAAGCCATGATATTTTTGCTTGCGGATATTGATAATATGAAGAAATCAATTAGTAATGTTACAAATAATGTAGGGAGCAAGAGTAAGAAAGAAAAATAAAATGATACATATTATATATTGTGGTTGGTCATTATTACAACCACAATATATAGTCAAATGTTTAAATAAAATAAATTGAATGATTGGTGATAATATAAAGGAGAATTTTATGACATTAAAATGGACACCAAATAAACGATATCCAAATACATATTTTGCTAAAGCAAATAATTATGATGAATATATTAAACTTATTAAAGAATTATTTAATGAAGTAGAAATATTTTATAGTTATATTAACACAGAATGGACTGAGAAGGAACATTTATTTAACAATGATAAAGAATCATGGTATGAATTTTTCGATGCTAATTGCTTAGATATTGATTTTGATAATATCGAAGATGTTGATTTAGTAGAACCAAAAGAATATAATGGAGAAATTAGAGTTAAACCAGAGGAAAATGAATATCCTGTTGTGATTGTTTTTGATGGTGATTTAATTATGTGGCAAAGTTTGAGTGATATTGAGTAAAATTATAAAGGAAGGAGATAATCTATGTCACAAGGCAATCAATTCAATTTTAAAACTACCAATGAAAGTGTAGAAAGATATGCTGTACTTGTAGAAAATTATAAATGGGACTACGATGAATAAAACGATAAAGATATTAAAGTGTCTACAGGTGAAATAATTATGGGAATTTATAAAGGTATGAGAGATGTAAAATTGTCATTGAAATGGATTAGAAAAGATGATTATTTAAATGTAAGAATTGCTAAAGTTAGAATTAGTATTGAGGAGTTAGAAGAAATAAAAATATAATAAAGGAGGATAAAATGTACGATAAAATCAATAGTTTAAAAACTATAGTTGTTAAAGGTTTAAATGTACATAAATTTCACATACCAGATACATATGAAGAATATAAAAATTTAATTAATGAATTTAAATATTGTACTATACGAACAGACCATAAAACTATATCACAAGATTTACCATTTTATGTATTTAATATTTAAAAAGATAATAAAGATAAATTGAATTCAATATGGAATGAATCACAAGAAAAAGAATACAAACTAATAATTAGTAATGGAATTCAATATGATAATATTCAAGAATATAATATGGTTGTTAAATTCAATGAAAAAGGAGATTTTTTATTTGAAGCATCTGAATTAAAGATACCTTTAAGACATATGTATAGGCATCCTTTATTATCATGTTCAGGCAATATATCAGATGAAGTTTCAAAATGGGAAGTTTATAATGCAAGATATGGTATAAATAAAATAAATATAAAAAATGATTTATTAACATTATATAATTATCAGTTGTTTAATAAGTGGTTAGAGATTACTAAATACCCTATACCAGTAGGTATTAAAAATAATAATATTGTGTTTTGGCAGATTATTGATGATAAAAATAAATAAATTATAAAATAAAAAGGAGATATTATTATGTCAAACTTAAATATGTATGCTATTATTGATAGTGCAGAAGAAGGATATTACTGGAATTTTAAGACAGAAGATATGGATCATGATTTAAATGGACAATGTTTATTACCTACAAAAGAAATGGCAGAAATATATATTAAAGATAAACTAGGAATAGATTATTATAAAGTTATTGAAGTCAATATAGAAAGTATATCAAAAGTTGGAACATGGATTTATGTGACTACAGAAGATGAGATATTTGAATATTAAATTAAAATAAAAGGAGTATAAAATATGAACAAAGAATTTATAATCGAATGTATTGATATCGTAGAACAAATAGAATTAAATTCGATAGTTGCAATAACTAAAGATAATGAAGAACTAAAATATCAACTTAAATATGATGAAGAATTTAAAGATTTTGGATTAGAATGTTTAGATGAAGAAAACGTAATATGGGATTTTGGTGATACAGTAGAGAATGTTAAAGAAAATTTAGTATGTGACGCTGTTAAGGGAAAATATCAGAAAATAAGATTAGTATAGGAGGAATAATTAATATGGTAATGTCAATTGCATATGACAATCTTAGAATTGAAGATATAGTAATAAAAAATTGTAAAATAGAGAAAAGACCAAATGGTAATTCAATTGTCACTGGAATATGTAAAGTAATACCAGATGATTTCGATGAAGATTTTACTATTGAATTTACATATACAGGTAAATCTATGGAATCTAGCACAAAATTATTAGAATATCTTAAAGAATTAGGATGGAAAGAATATAATAAAAGAAGTTATAGAAAACCAGAGACATTAGAAGAATTTTGTTGTAGAAATCAATAAATTTATAATAAAAAGTGTATTGAAAAAAAGTTAATAGTAGGCATAATAAATCAGCAACCTTGTTTACTAATATTAATTAGTAAAAGACCACAGCCTAGAAATAGGTGGTTGAAGTTGTTAGGTTATGCACACTTCTTATTATATTAAATAAAATAAAAAAATAATAAAACGAGGAGGATTCAATTATGAAAGAATTATTAAATACTAAGGTTATTGGTAATATTGAGGTTAGTCACATTGTAACTACTGCTTTCATTATGTTTTGTGGATATTTAATGTTTGGTGACAATGGTGCATTGAGTGGAGCAATGAAAGCATGGCATTTGAGATTTTAAAAAATGTAAAGGAGATAATGAATACATATGAATAAATATAATAAAGTAGATTGTTGTTTTGATTGTGCAAAGCAATTTAATGATAATTTATGTATGGGTTATTGTAGAAATAATAATAATTGTGGCAAGGGTGATTGTACTCCTGGTGGATATAAAGAATTTGAAAGAAAAATATCATTAAATAATAAAAGAGAGGAAGATAATATGAAAAAATTACAACATGATTTATTAACAAATAAATATACTGAGGTTTATCATGAAGAAAATTTTAAATTTAATGCACCTCATTATTTTGAAGTATGGGAGGAAAATGGAAAAGAATCAAGTAAATTAGCAACAATTAATTTTCAAGAAGGAGCAATTAAAGAAGTAGGTGTTAATGGAGTTAATAATGAAGATTTAATTGCGATGGTTATTTGTAGACTTGAACATTTTCAAAAATCTGATTTTTCATGTCTTGATAATGAAGTAGCAATTACAAAATTAGAAGAAGCAATGCTATGGCTTAGAAAAAGAACAATAGGAAGAGAAAATCGTGGAGTAGAAGGAAAATATATTAAATAGTTAGAACGAAAAAGGAGATACATATTATGAAAGTTAAAATATTAGAAATTAAGAATAGCATTTCTAAAAGAAAAATTGGCGATATAGTTAAAGCAAAAAGACTTTATGAATTAACTAATGAAGAATTAGAAGAATCTATAGGTTATATTCCCGATGATGAATCGTTATGGGAAAAGAGTGATATATTTATTCATGAAGAAGGGAATTATTATGTATATATGCTTGAAAATGAATTAGAAATTGTGGAATAATAAATTTAATTACTACATATAGTTATCTAATAATATAATAATAACTATATGTAGTAAAATATTTACATAGAAAAGAGATGATTAATTATAGGTAGTACAATTTATAGCGATTCTAAACTCATGTATTTTCCTACGCAAGAATATGAAACTCATAGACTTCTAGCATTATTAGGTGATATTCAATTAGATTATATGCAAGAAAGATATTTAAAAGAATATGTATTTAATAAAGAAGAATATAATGAATTATTTATACAAAGTGCCGATAGTAGTATTCCTATGAGATTTATAATTTTTGACAAATGGTTAAAAGAAAAGAAATACGATTACATTAAATCATACTTTACTATAAAATTTGGTAGTAAGGGAAATAATACTAATGGCAATGATAATTTTCCTATTACAATTTGTGATCCGTTTGCTGGTGAAGGAAATTTTTTAGATGTGTTTAAATCATTTATACCAAAAGATAATTATAGTGGTGATATATTACTAATTGGAAATGAATTAGAATTAAATCGTTTTAATTGTATTAAAGATAATGTTAATATAGATGAAAAATATAATAAATCATTTGAAGAATTAAATTTACCTACTTCTAGTTGCAGTCTTATTTTGTTCAATCCTCCATATGGAACGCAAACAAACGGAATTCGCAATGTAAAATTCTACTTAAACCAAATCTTAGAAAGAAAACTACTCTATAACCCAACCACATCAAAAGATTACAAAACTGGTTATATGGTATTTGTTATTCGCAAAGATGATTTCCTTGATAGTTTAGATGTAATATGTCAATATTTTAATGTATTTAAAAATGCTATTTATAAAGTAAATATAGAAGAATACGCAAAATTTAAGCAATATATTTTCATTGCCAGATTAAATAATAGACCATATGATTTAAATAATATCACAGATGCTATGGATTATAAAAATAATTATAATGATATTAAAAGAATTATTGAATCAGAACCAGAATTTGAATTATCAATGTACAATACACATAGAATGATGAATTATCCTTATATAGATTATGAAACTTTAAAAGAAAATCATCAATATGTAGAAGTATCGAATAATTATATTAGCAAAAATGATAGTGTGTGGAAATGGGTAAAAGATATTACTGAATTAAAGAATCTAGGAGAAGAAAAACTAACTGTACCTAAACCTTTAAAATTAGGTGAAATTGCTAATATATTAGCTTCAGGTATGATAAATGGAGAAATAGATTTAGATGGCAGAGGTAAACACGTAGTTATAGGTGGTACTAAAAGTATTGAGAAGAAAGAGGTTAATTCATATAAAGATGATAATGGAGAGAAAATTACTGAAACAAAAATTATTAAGATGAGTCTGCCTTATTTGAATATTTTATGTTCAGAAAATGGTAAACTTAAAATCAAAGAGTTAGGAGAAACAGAATAAATGATTCCGTATATTCAAACAGATGATAAAAATAAAATTAATTGTAATATAGATTTAATTATTTTAGATGAAAGTGAACCAATATTAATTTCTTTATGTGATTTAAACATTAAAAATAAAAAAGTATGTGCAGATTTAATATCTCATTCTTATGAATTATCATTAAGAGATAGAGAGGATACATTTTTTGAGAAGAATCTATATGGTAGAGAAAATCATTATAGATATAAGTCAGATAAAATGGAGAATAATCTTACTCATACAATTATATATAATACTAAAATTAATCAGTATTGTATTAATTGGAATAATGAAGATAAGAATGAGATTATCACTAAGTATCTTAGAAATATTCATTATTTACCTATCACAAGTGAAATCGTAAAAATTATTTTGGATAAAGATGAAATTGAACAAAATAAATATAAATATAGTAGTTATGGTTGTGTTAGTGAATGTACAGTATATACTAATAATTTAATGTTTACAGAGTTAAAAGTATATAAAATTAATGTAACTTGGTTTAAACAAAGTTTAAATGAATTAAAATTAGAAGGATTCAAAGATGATTTTGATTGGAGCAAAATTGAAGATATTGAAGGATATATTTTCAAATTTTTAGAACAAATTAAAGAAAAATTGAAGAATAACATTAAAGTGTTGTACGATCCTAATAATATTAATCCAAAAATATTTGAGGGGAAATTAAAACCTTTTGATGGGCAAGTACCTGTTATTCAAGCAGGATTAGAAGTGTTGAAGAGAGATAGATTCGTGTATTTAGCTTGTGAACAAGGATTCGGTAAAGGTAGTTGTTCAACAAAAATAAATCATTATCATTTATATTCTAAAAAACAAAACTATGTTACTCTAATTATTACTCCTGCTATTACATTAACTCAATGGAAAGATGAAATAAAAAATAGTATTAAAGATAAAGTAGATATACATATCATTAAGAAAACTACAGAATTTATTAATATTTATAATAAATCACAAATGAAATTTGATAGACCAACATATTTTCTTGTAGGTAAAGAAACATTTAAACTTGATTCTAAGAAAGCACCTGGGATTAATATTAAAACAAGAGAAATAAAAAGAAAAAAGGAAATACAGCATACATATTATTATAAAGAAATAAAAGAAGTTAAAGAAAAAATTACTATTGCTTGTTGTCCTGATTGCGGAGTACCATTAAGAAATGAATTGAGAAAAAAGGAAGATGTGTTTTTTACTGAAAAAGATTTTATGGGTAATCCTAAGAAATCAAATTATAAATGTAGTAATTGCGATTCTGTGCTATGGCAAAGTGTTTATGATAAAACAAAGAAAAGTAGTTTAATTAGATTTATTAAAGTTAAGAACATTCATTTTGATAGTTTGTGCCTGGATGAAATACACGAGTCAAACTCACAAAATACAATTATTGGAAATTCTGTTAGAACATTATTTAACTTTGGTAAGAAAATACTATTACTTACAGGTACGAGTAATTCAGGATATGTATCTTCACTCTATAATATATTACTTGGATTAATACCTAATAAATTAAAAGCAAATGATGTATTAGATATTAAACAATTTATAAAAACATATGGAACATTAATGGCGGTATCAAAAAGAAAAGATGGAGAATATTATAGATTAGGTAGAAGTGAAATTAAAGATAGTGATTATTTTGAGATTGAAGGTATTAATCCTATTGTTTTCAGTAAATATTTAGTAGAAAATTATATATTTGCTACATTAGATGATTTAGGAAAGGATTTACCTGACTTAAATGAATATTATATTCCTATAAAACAAACAGAAGATATGAATATTAATGAGAATAGATTATGGAATGATATTAAATCAGCAAATGCTTTTAATGCAAAAATGTATGAAGATTCAATTGTAAAACATTATATTAATAATCCTTTTAATTGGGATAGTATTACTATTGAAAGTAAAGATACTACAAGTATTGTTCAACCAAAATGTATTGATGATTGCATATTACCAAAAGAACAAATGTTATTAGATATTATTAAACAAGAAATATCAGAAGGTAGAAAATGTTGTGTATATGTTGATTTTAATAATGGTGGGGAATACATGCAAGGTGACACTATTTCTAAGAGGATTGAAAATTTACTTAATAAAAATGGTGTTAGGTCATTTACATTAAAAACAAATGTTGCTACATATGATAGAAAAGATTTATTAGAGAAAAAGAAAGATGATTTTCAAGTATTAATTACAAATGCCCGTTTGGTTCAGGTAGGTTTGAATCTTGTTTTTATATCTAGCTTTTTAAATTATATGCCAAGTTATCATGTGAATATAGTTAGTCAATCAAATAGAAGGGGATATAGAGCAAATAGTACATTAGAGAATAGAATTTATCATCTATATTATGAAAATAGTTGTGAGAATGGGATTATAAAAAGGTATCAGAGAAAAATTGCTGAAAGTAAAGCTATTGTTGGTGAATTTAATGTTGTTTTAGAGAATGATGAGAGTATTCGTACTGCGAGTAAGTTTGGTAAGAAAATTAATGATGGAGTTGTGTAAACAATAAATTATAGATCGTTCCGATTTCAATAATTTGTTACATAATGCTAGATATTATACATTTTTACAAGATTGATAGTTTACAAACCCTTGAAATATAAGGGTTTGTAAAACTCAATTTTATTACCAAATATTGGTTTGGTCATGAAAATAATTCTTGACATATAACTAACAGAATGTTAAAATAAATACAATAAAAATATAAACGAAAGGAGTGATATTTATTCCTAGAAAAACTTTTGATTGTAATAATTATGGAGATATAAGTGTTAAAGAGGTCACATTATATTGTTTAGATTGTGAAGATTATACCATTCAACAATTGGCATACTATAAAGGGAATAAAAATGATAAAGTACAATTTTGTATGCAATGTGGTAAAACGTATTGCTATGATTGGGAGAAAGTTAAGCAATAAAAAGGAGAAAATATGGAAAATAGTTTAATGATTATTTATATTATAGGTAGTATTAGTACTTTGTTATTTATGTTATCATATATACCAGATGTTATAAAAACAATAAAAACGAAAGAAATAAAAGGAGTAACATTATTAAGTAGTTTTATTTTATCACTTGCATTAATATGTGCAATTATAACAAATACATATTTTAAAAATTGGCCTTTTGTTATAAATGATATTGTGTGTTTTATGTTTAATATTGTAATTTTAATAAATAGATATAAAAAAATAAATTAAACTTAAATTATAATTATATATTATAAAAAGGAGAGAATAATCATGGAAAATATTTTTAGATGTTCTATTTGTAAAAAAGAATATAGTGGGTATGATGCAGAAAAAGATTGTTTAAACGATGAAATCAATTGTCTTAATTTAAAAAGTAAATTAGATGAAATTGTTAAAGAATCAATTAAAATATTAAAAGAAAAATATGAAGTAAAAATAATTGAAGAAAAACATAATGTTCAAGCAAGTTCTAGTAATCATGGACAAGATTATGAAATTTATGAATATTTTAACGGTGTAGCAGAATATAAAGGGAATATTTTTAAATTTTATACGAGTAGTGATAGTGTTGGAGATGGGAGATGTGAACCTACATTAAATTCAATTGAAGCATTAGTAAACAATTTTATATATAAATATTTAAGAGAAAAAGAAATTGAATCTAATGAAATTATTGGTGTAGTAGAATTTTATGAAGATAATAATATTGATGAAGATAGTGGATGTTATTATTATGATAAAGGTTATGTTGTTGGTAATCAAAATGTAGAAAATTTGATGTATGATTTGCAAGGGAAGAAAATTAGGATTGAAGTGATTGAGTAAAATTTTGCTTTTATATTGAACTAATGAAAGGAGAAAAATTATGAATATAGATTATTCTAAATTTTTATTTAAATGTAATAATGATGATTGTGTAGATAACGAAGAAGAATTATGCTGTGTATCTTGTGATTTATTTGATAAATGTCTTAAAAAACGAAGAGTATGTATATATTTAGACGAACATAATAATAATCCAGAAGATTGTCCAGAATTATATTTAATAAAATTTAAAGGAGATTAATAATATGAAAAATCAAACAGAAAATTACATAATCTTAAAACCTATCGCTGAAAGATTTAATAAAATTGCAAACTCTATCTCAGATGATGAAATTAGATCATTAATTAAAAATGAAATGAGAGATCAACTTAAACGAATTAACTTTTCATCTCAGATTGAAGAAATAATTTCTGATTATATAGATAATAATCAAGAAAATATGTTGGATTTGTATAAGAAAGAATTGAAAAATAAGTTTAGATAAGGAGAATATATGAATGTAATATCAACAAGAAAGGATAATCTATGAAAATAGCAGAAACATATATTTATTATGTCATATATAATACAACTAAAGATGGATATTATTCAAGAATTGAATCTATGAATGATTTTAAAACTGATTATGAATTTAATAAATTAATTAACGAAGCAATTACATTTGACACTAGAGCAGAAGCAAATGAATATGTAAGAGAATGGATAGATAGAGATAACAAAGATAAATATATTGTTAAGAAAGTTAGGTTAGATTACTCTATAAATAGTTGAAGGAGGAGATAAATTATGTATGATTATATTATTTGCATGAAAAGTGGTAAGGAATATAAAATAAAAACACAATTTGAATTTCATGAATTAATTAATGAGATAATGCCTAAACAAAATAATGAAATTAGATTATCACATTTTGAATTAATAGATTGTAAAGAAAAGAATGTTGCAATTATAGGAAGTGAAATATCTAGTATTGAATATTTTGTTAAAGTAAATTAATAAATCATGTCAAATAATTAGATTGGTAACGATTTTAGGTATTGACACAATATAAAAATAATTTACAAAATTAGTAAGGAGTTTATATTGAATAAATTTACTACATTAATTGATGAAAAAAATGACAGAGTTTTCATCATCCCTATAGAAGATAAACCATTGAAAATTATATTTGAAGAATTAACTTGTCCAATATGTCAAGAAATTAAATGTGAATATGCTAAGAGTAGTTGTGAAGATTTAATATATAAAATAACTTGTAAAAATATTAATAATTGTAATAAAATTATTCTTGACAATTTAATAGAATAATAATATAATTTAAATAAACATTAAGGAGGTTAATCCTATAAAAACAAACATCTTTATTCCAAAAACTATTAAAGTAGATTTTCAAAATAGGTTAGATACATATACTCAAAAATTAGCATATGTAATTTACTATGATCAGAAAGGAAAGTGATTAATATAATATGCCAAGAAAATTAACAAACGAAGAAGTTTTAGACACATGCAATAAATATGAATTAGAATGGATTGATGGAGAATATATTGGAGCAATGAAACCTATTATTTGTAAAGATAAAAATGGATATATAATATTAACTAGAATAGGAAATTTAAAATATTGGGACGGTGCTATAAGTCCATTTCATACATCTAATCCATATACAATGCAAAATATAAAAACATTATTAAAAAATAATAATTATCAAATAGAATTATTATCAGAAGATTATAAAGGCAATGATATACCAATACCTTGTAAATGGTGAAGTATTATCCGCAGAACACAATGGTAAAAATGGTTGGTATATTGAATTAGAAAATGCTAATGTGCCAGGAGGATATAGTTATTATAAGCAAATTTATGATGGTGGAGATGTGGTAGGAGTTTCAAAAAAGATGGTGATTAATTGAATTTATATGTATCAAAAACAAATAATAAATTAAATACTAAAGAATTAAATACTGAATTTATTTCTGAATATATTTGTTTAAATCCAATTTATAATAATGTAACAATAAAAAACCCTAATACAAAAATACTTATGGATTCTGGTGCATTTCAAGATAAAGAAAAAGAAAAAAGATTAACTTTAGAACAAGCATTGCATAGACAATTAAAATTTGAAAAAAAATAGGAATTACATCTGAACGTATTGTTGCCTATGATTATATAGGCAACATAAAAGAAACAATAGAAGCAAATAAATATTTAGCAGAAAAAAGAGAAGAATTAAAACCTAGACAATTAGTATTGATGATTCAAGGAAATAATACTCACAATTATATATATTGTTTAGTAGAAACTTTATTAATAGCAAAACCAGAAGATTGTATAGGTTTTGGTGGTGTTGCATTAGCTGGTAGAGAGAATGATACTAAATTTAAACTATTAGATGCATTTAAAATTGGATTGCCAATAATATATAATAGTGGAATAAAAGATATACATATTTTTGGAGTAGGAACTTTTACTGTACTGAAAGAGATTGCAAATATAAAAATTATACTTAAACAATTAAATATTAATACAAATGAATTAAATATAAGTTGTGATACTTCTGCTTTTGAGATTAGATCAACAATGGGAAGTGTAATAAATCTTGAAGAAGAAAAGTGGGAAAAGGTTTATATAAAAGCACAAAAATACATAGATTATCATCCAGCAGATTTAACAATAGAAAATATTAAAAAAGCATTACAAATTATAGGTAAAATATAAAATTTAATAAAATCTTCGATTGATTATAAACTAATAATAGAATAATAATAAATTAAATATAGGAGTATACAATGTTTAATTTAAAATCAATAATATATACATGGAAACATAAAATTGCTTTTCTTAAAGTAGAGAAACAAAT
>Ga0209416_1000516_pt1 | contig 39692 bp, 60 predicted proteins | sample RifGroF1_FD_184001 | JGI IMG/M metagenome (GOLD analysis project Ga0209416, IMG submission 184001) | Groundwater microbial communities from Rifle, Colorado, USA - Groundwater F1 (SPAdes) (version 2) | ecosystem: Environmental > Aquatic > Deep subsurface > Groundwater | place: Rifle, Colorado...
TCAGGCCACCTGATGACAGGAGGTGAGATAAAGGAAAGGGGAGAGGCGCGATAAATCGGGATTTTGGGGGACTGACCGGTCCGAAGTGGGACGGGGCCGGAAAAGTGGCTTTTCCAATGCAAAAGCGACAGTGGTGGCGCTTTTGAGATCCCGTCAACGTCCGCCCTTGCCCTTGGGCGGATGGCCGAAATGATAGCCGCCGCAGAACTGGCAGCGGTATGGCGTCATGTAGCCCTGGTAGCCCTTGCGGCGATGCAGGGCGTTCATTGAGGCCTGTGCATCACCATGGCTTGTGAAGCGCAGCTTGCCGAGGCAGCTGTTGCGGCGGATCCGACGCTTGCTGCTCATTCGACTTCCAGCGCCACGGGTGGCATGGTTGAGCCGATCAGCGACAGGGCGATCAGACCTCCAGCGTTCAGGGTCGCCAGTTCCTGCGCTGTCGGCCGCCAGTAGGACTTCACCACCGGCAGGCCGTCGGCCTCCGTGACTGTGATCGCGATCGCGTTGCACGGCAGCTGCTGTTGATCCCAGCCCGATGGGGCGCCGAGAACGCGGTTGTTCGATGGGTGCTGAGTCGGTCGCATCGGATCACTCCCCCAGCATGTACGACCCGACCAGGTCGGCGATGTTGATCTTGTCGGCCTCTGAGGCTCCCAGGAAGGGGCGGGCCGGGATGTTGCCCCATAGGTGGGGGAAGTCGCTTTTCTTGCCGCCGAACTGCTGCATGGCGGCGTAGACCATGGGGCTGCCGATGCCGACTTCGTTGTCGCTCAGCAACTGGTAGTTGATCGTAGTGGCCAGTGCCATGGTTTCGCCTGTGAGCGGCTTCTTGCCTGCGATCTTGGCTTCGGTTTTCTTCGAGCGCGTGCCGTCCTTCTTGCGCGCGAACAGGTCGCCGTAGCGGGCGATGGTGGTCGCGCTGTTCTGTGCCCAGGGCGTGCCGTCCGGTGCTTTCGCGGTGGAAAAGCGCCTTTTCGTGGACTTGGTCTGGTCTTCGCCGATCTCGGCGAGCACTGGGCGGAAGTTTTTCGCTCGGTCGAGCATGCCCTGCAGGTAGTCGAGCCCGCTGCGGTTGGTCAGTTCGATGAGTTGCGCCATGCCTTACTCCCGCCTAAAATCAAGGCTCCCCGTGAACATCGGCCCCCGGCAGTCAACGCCGGATTCGTCTTGGACGTCTTGGTCGAGGTGCATGGGGTTCCTCATTTCTGGGCCTTGGTTTTGATCACCAGGCTCTCCAGCTGCAGGGAGCGGTTCCGCTTCCCAGACAGCACCTCCCACACCGCACGGAACACCTCGCCGTTGATGGCCTTCGTGGACACGACCGTGGGGTTTCCATGGCGTGACGCCTTGCCAGCGCGCAGGGCATCGGCGTCGTTGAGCGCCTGCAGCAGCAGTGCGAAGTCGGCAGGCCTGGCTGGGCGCTGACCGGCACCGTCGAATTTGTGGGAGCCGTCCACATGGCGCGGCGCTTCGGCCGGCAGCATGACGGTGAAGCCTTCCACGGGTGTACCCGCCACGGCACCGAGCTTGCCCGGCTGCTCGACAAAGCCCATCCACAGCGGATCGCGGCGCTGCCTGTCGGCCAGCACGTCGCGCACGAAGTCCTGCACCAGGTCCTGCGCGTTGATGGTCCGGTTCACATCGGCCGACAGGGCCTTGCTGATCGCTGGCGGGTATTCGATCAGCTTGTCCTGCACGAACGTGCGCAGATCGTCGTCGGCGCGGGCGCCTGGTGCGTAGTCCCAGCCTTCGTCGATGCCGGCCGGTGCGCCGGTCTTCGGGTCGGCGGCCAGCCAGCCTTCTGGTGGCTCGGTGGCGTCGCCATCGGCCGGCGCTTTGACCGCGACGACGCGGCATTTGCAGCCCCAGCCGTTGGGCGGGAAATGGGTGCTCCAGAACGGGTGGTCGTGGCGCAGCGTGAGGCCTGCATCGCCCCAGGCCTTGTGGTGCGGCCGGGGCGTGGTCACGCTGTCGTCGTGCACGTAGCGCCAGAACGGGCGGCGCGAGAGCAGCGCCGGGTCCAGCAGCTGCTTGCGGCGCCCGGCTGCGTAGGAGGTGGCCAGGTTGGTCTGGTAGATCACCCGCGTGCGCCAGGCTTCGCCGGCCTTGGTGCCTTCACCGGTCCAGCCGGTCCAGCCGTTCTTTTGCACGATGGCCTTGAACTGCTTGCGGAACTCGCCGATGCTGCCGCCCTGCACCGCGTTATCCACCGCACCGCGCAGGTCGTGCAGCAGGTCGGCCTTCATGGCGCCGGCCACCATGAACGCGCGGTCGTGCGCGCCGCGCTGGATGTCGCGCCAGGTCTCGCTGGGCAGGTTGAGCTTCTTGCGGAAAAACTCGATCTGCTCGGTGAACTGCTGCCGAGCGCCGTCCAGCGTTTCCTTGGGCGTCAGACCGTCAGGCACCGGCGCTCTCCTGTGCCGCGGCGTCCATGCCTTGCAGCTGGGCCAGCGTGAAGGCCAGCTGCATCAGCTCCTGCAGGTGCTCGGTGGGCAGATTGCCATAGGCGCCCAGCAGCGCCTCCTGCAGGGCGTCTGGCTTGTCATAGGCCGGGTTGCTGACCAGTTCCTGCAGGCGGTCGATCCAGTTGCCCACCAGGTGGGCCGAACCGTCGCCCAGGCGGCGCGTAAGTGCGGCCGTGGCCGAGGTGGTGGCGGCTGCTGCGGATTCGGCAAAGCTGGCCGGTTTGTCGTCAACAGTTGAGGAGCTACCCGGCTTGTTCTCCAGATCGGGTTTCTTGTTGTTCACAACAGGCAAGCCGGGTGCTGGCAACGTGGGCAGAGGTGGCGGCGCCTTCTTCTTCGTCCAGCCCTCGCCGTACTTCGCGCGCAGCGTGTCCTCGTCGAGCTCGTAGCCCATGGCGTGGATGAGCGTGTCGGTCTCGGCGACCGACTTGGTGTCTTCCTCTTCCTTCACCTGGCGGTACACGGCGCAGGGCTCCAGGCCGTTGAGTTCGCAGATCCACGCGATCAGCGTTTCGTTGAGCGTTTCGCTCAATAGGTCGCTGTCGGCCTGGGTCAGGTCTTGCCGGACGTTCTGCCGCTCTTTTGAAGCAGCTGCGAGCGCGCCGCCACCGGAGCCTGAGGGCTCCTGACCGGTGAGCACCTCGGCGATCCACTCGTCCATGTAGCGCACCAGCTGCTCTTGCGTGGTCACGTTGCCGGCCAGCTTGCTCTCCAGCAATGCGATCTCCATGCCCTCGGGCGTGGCCAGGTAGCCATCATTGCTCATGGCGCGCAGCGCGCTCACCAGCGTGGCCTTTTCCTTCGGGCTGGCGTTGCGCGGGTATTTGCCGTGCGGCGTGGGCGAGCCGAAGCGGTCGTTGAGCTTGTTCCAGGCGACGATGCCCTTGCGCTTGAAGAACACCGGCCAATACAGCTGCAGGCCCAGACCGGTGCCATAGGGGTTGTCGTCTTCCGGGTTGACGCGGTGCACGATGAATTTGCGCTCCGGTACCGGGATGCCTTTTTGCATTGCCTCGCGCGTGAGCATCTGCAGCTGGGCCGGGCTGTTCTCGTCGTCCTGCACATAGACGAAACGCTTCTGCGCGCGCTTGGGCACGCGGGCCGGCACCACCAGGTTGTCGCGCACGGTCCAGATGATCTCGGCGATCGCGTGGCCGGCCAGCAGCGCCTCCTGCATGTCGGAGCAAAGCCGGTCGAACGCGAAACCCTTGAGGATCTCGGTCAGCGTGAGCACGTCGGCGCTGGCCTTGGCCGAGTTCTTCTCGCGCGGCTCCACTTGCCACGCCTTGCCCACCAGGGCCAGCTGGCGCTTCTGCAGACCGCTGAACACCTTGCCGTCGCGCCGCAGGTCGCGGTACAGCTCCACACCACCGTTGCCGCGCTCGATGAGCAACGGGTCGTTGGTGCGCAGGATGCCCATGTAGGGCGCTTCGAAGGGATCGCGCAGGCGATTGGCGAACTCGGCGGTGAGTTCGGGTGTGATGCCCGACTTGCTGGCCTCGGCCGGTGGGGTCTTGGGCTTAGCCATGGACGAAATCTCCAAAATTTGAGCTGCTCTCGCGCGGGCCGCCGCTCATGAATTCGATGGGTGCCGATGGGTTCGACGCGGCGTGCCGCGCCAGGGCCAGCGCCCAAAAACGGTCGGCGTGGCCGATGCTGTCGCTCTCGGCCTGGAAGCGGATGTTCCCGGCGAGCGTGGTGACCTTCTGCAGCTTGCGAAAGTCGGCCCGAATGAGCGGGTCTTCGGGGATGCGGACCTTGCGGTCCTCCATGTCGCCCTTGATGGCGTAGGCCAGCGCTTCCTTGATCGGTGCGGTGAACGTGACACCTTCGACGCGGCTTTCTCCGTACTTGTCCTGGGCGTCGTCCACCCAGCCGATGCCCAGGCCCGTGGCGTCGATGCAGGTGCGATCGCAGATCTCGATCCACGGCCAGATCACCTTCTCCTGCTCGGACTTGCGCATCTTCTCCAGGCATTCGACGTGGCGCGTGTAGAACACGTCGCCGAGCTGCTCAAGCACCCACAGCACCGTCAAGTCCTTCTTGCGGCCGATGTCCACGCCGAGATACAGCGGGCCATGGAACGGCCCCACCAGCTCGCGCCGCCAGTCTGTGCCACCGGAGTACTCGCAGGCGGTGATCAGGCCGTATTCAAGGAACTTGGCATCGTCGTCGGCCGGGATGCACATGTATTCCTGGTCGAAGCTCTCCGCGTCGGCGGCGCCGTTCTTGATGAAGTCGAAGTACTCGGCTTCATCCATAGCAAGCCGTTCATCGTCGGCCGGCAGGGCTTGCTGGAGCTTGAAAAGGAAACCCTGTTCCAGAGCGTCTTGCAGCGTGACGCGGTGCAGGCTGATTTTCTTGGGGTTGCCCCCATAACGAGCCTCCCGAACAAGGTGATTGAAGAACGTGTGTGAGCCGCGATGCGTGCTGAATGCTTCCAGCACGCCGCCCCAGGTGATGCCTGGGTAGGCAATGGCCCACATCTTTCGTTGGTCGGGGTGAAGGGCATATTCGTCCAGAACGCGCGAGCCGCGCTTGCCGGCCTGGGCGTCCGGATTGCTCGACATGCTGTTGATGCGCCTTCCGCTGGCGAAGCCAAGGGACTGCGCTGTCGCGCGTGTCTTGGCGTCAATCAGTACCTCGCCGAGGTCTTTCGCGGCGAGGTTTTGAATGTTTGCCCAGAACTTGCAATCCACGATGAAGAGGCGAGCCGCTTCCTCGTCGCGACTGCTGATCCATTCGTCGTATCGCGCGCCCTGCAGGGATGCCCGTTCATTGACCGCATAGGCCGTGCACCATGTGAACCCGATCTGTCGCGACTTTTCCCCCAGCTTGAGGCGCGACTCGTCCATGATCCAGCGGGATTGGTACTTCAGAAAGATCGCTTCGAGATCTTCCGGGAGGCACTTGGCGCGGCCTTTGAGGATCATGGCTGCTACTTAAAAATGGCCGCGACGATCCAGGCGATGGCAATCACAACCATCGCTGGAAACAGCATTAAGAGGCGTGTGATTCCTCCCATGAATCCGCCATCATCGGCAGGCCAGAAGATCGCCCACAGCAACGCCAGTACGCTGATGGCGGTTGGTATTGCCCACCAGCCGATGGTCAAGGTGACTTGCATGGCGGGTTCTCTCTCAGACGGCTGCTTGAGCCTGCTGATACGGCATCCACTCGACGTAGCGGCCGATCACATCACCGGCGGCGTCTCGCTTGGGCTCTTCGCCTGGCTGCAGCAGATCACACGAGAGTACGGGGAACTGGTGGCCAGCGGAGTCGGTGACCAGCACATTGACCATGCGGGGACCCCACACGGCGATGATGGTGGCGTCCAGTGGTTGGCGGCGCAGCTCGGCATCGGATTGGTGAAGGGCAACCTGCATTGAGCCGGGCCCGAGAAGATCATTCTTCGACGGGCGATACCAGACCTTGCGGCCGATGGTTGGGGTGATGATTTTGCTCATGAAATTCCTCTTGGTGGTGGTCAAACAATGCCCAAGGCCTCGCGGATCGCGGCCTTGGTGTCGGCGGTCACGCCGCCCTTGTTGGGCATGGATTCGAGCTTCGCGCGCTGTTCTTCCAGCAGCTTGCGGCGCGCAGCCGCCTCTATCGCCTCGCGCTCTTTGATGCTCATGGTTCGCGCCTGCATGGCGGCGCGCGCTGCGCGGGCCAGCTCGGACACTTCCTTGATAGAAATCTTGTCGTCGCTGTGCGCGTTCAACGCCGCGTTGGTGGCCAACGTGGTCACGGCCTGGGCCAGCAGCGCGCCGGCCTTGTCGCCCATGCCTTCGCCGAGTTCGTCGACCAGGGCGCTGGCCGCCGTCTCGATCTCGCGCATGCGCCCCACCATCTCGCCGAAACCCGCCTTGTAGCGGTGGATGCCCGAACGGCTCACCTCTTCTTCGGGGTACTTCTCGCGCACCTTGGCGAGCAGCTCGTCCAGCGTGTGGCGGTCTTCGCGCAGCAGCTTTTCAAGAAACCGGCGCGCGGCCGGGTCCATGCGGGAGACGGCAGACTTGCGGCCCATGTCAGGCTCCCGGGCGCTTGACGCCAGGCACCACCGCGCGGCCAGCGGCCACATCGGCGCCGCGGGTGGTGAGCGTGGCAATGTGCACGCTCTCGACGGGCTCCACCGTCACAAGGCCTTGCTCCTGCAGCCAGGCCAGATCGCCCTTGATCTGGTCGGCGCTGGGCTCGTGGCCGAATCGCGACAGCAAGGTGTGCAGCAGAAACGAGTTCGTGCGGTAGGCGGGCAGATCGGACAGCACGCGCAGGATCACCAGGCGGCGGTCTTCGGTGAGGAAGGTGGCGAAGCTCATTTTTGGTTCAGAAGAAAGTTTTCGACGCGCTCAACGCTGCGCGTCAGCGGTTCGATGCGGGCCGACACCGCCCCCATGGCGCCGGCCAGGCGTTCAACGGTGGCCACCAGGTTGTGCAGTTCCTTCTGGCTCGGCACCTGATCCATCTGCGCCTCCAGCGTCGTGATGCGCACGCGCAGCTCCATCATTTCTTGCGCGCTCGCCGACTGGCGGCCGATGATCCAGGCGTAGATGCCGATCGCGGTGACCACGAGCCATTGCACGGCCTGGAAAGAAAAGTTCATCTCTGTGACGTTCATCGGGTCCTCACTCCCATGGTGGTTTTCTCCTGGCGCTCCTGGCACGCCACGCAATACAGACAGCCCGGCACGGCCACGCGCCGAGCCTTGGGGATGCGCACACCGCAGCCGCTCGCTTCGCAGTACTCGGCCGAGTCGGCCACCGTCTTGCCCTGCAGCCCGGCGCGGCGCGCCTGTTCAAACAATGCGTCTGCGCGCATCTCGGCTTCGCGCTCGCTGGCGCGGTCGATGTCATCGGTCAATCGGCTTGCTCCGCTGGTGTCTGCTGGGCGTGCCAGTCGATCAGGGCGTTGAGGCGCTCGCGGCAGGTTTCGTGCTGCTGGCCGACGGCGATGGCCCAGGTGCCGACGTCGGTATCGGTGGCAGTGGGCCCACCTTCTGCAGCAGCTCCGGGCCCGGCCGCGGGCACGCCGCCAGGGGCGGAGACGCTGAGACCCGGGGAGGTGTTGAGCACGCGCAAAGCGCGGTCAGACAGGCAAGCGCGACCAGCGGTCGCAGTTTTGAGCGCATGGGTTTTCTCCTGAGCGAGGGTGGCGTTTTTGGCAACCTGCTGCAGCAGCTGGGCGCCGAGGGCCTGGCTGCGGTCGGTGGCGGCCTGCAGGCGGGCGGCGGCGGCGATGGATGCCTTGCGCAGCGTCTCTGCGTTGTCTTCGCGCAGGCCTGCGTTTTCCATACGCAGATCGGCGATGTCGCCCTGCAGTGGGGCGCGCGCCATCGGCCAGGTGGCACCCGCCGCGATGGCCGCGGCCACCAGGTAGGGGATGAGGCTGAGCCATCTCATGCCGATGGCCCCCGCAGCGCGAGCCAGACCACGGCGACCAGGCTGAGAACAGCCAGCACGATCACGAGCAGCAGCACGGCACCCAGGTAGCGCTCCAGCCGGCCGCGGGGCATGGTGGGTCCGTGTGACGCCACAGCGGCCGGTCCAGGCAGGGGCAGCTCCACGTCCAGCCGGGCCGTGCCCATGCGGGCCTCCAGGGCGTCCAGCTCCAGCTGCCAGCGTGCATCGTCCAGACTGACCTGGTCAACGATGCGCAGCACCACGATCAACAGTGCCAGCGTGCCCGAAATCCAGGGCCATTTGTCGGGCGGAAACAGCGGTTCGACCAGGGGCAACACCTCGCCCTGGATGCCAGAGAGCAGCGCCAGCACCATGGCCGCTTGCACGCTCAAGAAACGCCAGGCCAGGCGCCAGTCTGGAATGAGCTTCATGCGTCCACCGTGAAAACGTGGACCGGCAGCGGGCGCAGTCCGTTGGCGAGCCAGGCCTCGACGTCGAACCCGGGGCAGGTCTTGGTCCATTCAAACGGCTCGGTCATGCCGTTGCCGTTCTTGTCGGGCGAGAGATCGCGGTGGCCACACACGCCGTCCAGCACGTCGTAGCCCGGCGACGTGGCCTTGCTGACCCGGACGGCGGGGTTCAGCGGGATACGCAGCCGCGCGGTGAGCTTGTGCACCAGCTGCTCCAGCGCCACCCATTGCGCGCGGGTGTAGCGGCCACTGCGCTCGGCGCCGCCCACCAGGCAGATGCCGAGGGAGTGCGCGTTGAACATCACGGCGTGCGCGCCGATTTCGTCCGGGTGGCGGCCGGTGAGGACCGTGCCGTCCAGGTCAATGACGAAGTGGTAGCCGATGCTGGGCAGATCGGCGTTGAACGCCTGGCGGGCCGCGTTGCTGCGTTTGAATCCGCGAACAGCGTGCCAGCTGTTGATGACCTGGCCGGCGTTCAGGTAGCCGGGCTTGCCCGGCGTGCCGCGGTCGATGCGTTTACCGCTCGCAGTTGCCGAGCAGTGGATGACGACGAGGTTGGTGATGCGAGCAGACATGCACGGCAGGATGCCGCGCGCGCGCGATGGGCGTTAAATGGAGCGCGTCATTGTTTGAGGGGCGGGCAGCAGAGCTACGCTGCCAACTGCAATAGCTTGGTCACGTAGGCTTTTCCCAGCTCGGTCGAAACGCCCAGCAACCAGCCGCTGACAAAGCTGCCCACAGCAATGAGCCCTTTTGTCAAACGATATCGCCAGCTCTGTCGATACAGCTGTTGCGCCAGATCGTCAGCGAACAGGCGCCCCTGCAGGGTGGGAGCAAACGTCAGCAGATCACACACCTCGCCATAGGAGTCTCGCGCCATGCTTCGTCGAAAAACCCCGTCCGCATGCTTGTTGTCGATCAACTCGCCCGCGGCCCACCAGTCAGCCCTATCCGGCAAACCGCTGCCCGTCAACAACCGCAGGTAAGTCGCCTTGAAATCCCCGCCCGACTGGCTCATGCGCCTACCCTTTCGTGTCTTGGTTGCCGTGCTCTTCGTGGCCGGTATTGTGCTGGGCCGCGCCTGCGCGTGGAACCACCTGGTTGGATGAGTATGGCCATCGAACTCGAATCACTCGCCTGGGGCCTGCTGGGCGTGCTCGCTATCTGGGCTATCGCAAAGATCTGCATCGCAGCTTTCGGGAGCGCCACCCAGCAAGAACGACTGCGGCTTCGCCACCTTGAAACCCTGGCGTTGGCGCGGGAAGAAACCATCCGGTTTCAGACCTTTGTACGCCCCGGCGGGCTGCAAGCCGGCGACACCAAGGTGTACCCAAAAACCAGCCACCCAGCGCCGCCTCCCACGCCAGACAGGCACGCGCATCCAGGAGAGCGACCATGACCGCTCACAAGCGCGCGCCGTCGGGTTCGCCGAAGTCGTCAGATCAATCGCCTCTACCGCGACTTCTGAATCGATGTGACGACACCATTTCGGGTGTAAATGTAGGAATCAACCAGGCGAAACACATACTGCTTTGAGATGCCGCCATCGTTCTCAGTGATGTTCACCTTGCTGGCCCCCACGACGCCGATCCGTGTGCAGCGCAGAAATTTCTCTTCTGTCCAACCGATTTCGGGGTAATAAGGTATTTCGTCGGTTTTGCAGTAGACCCGCGCTTTTGCCATCGCCTCTCTAACCATTGATTCCCACTTGTTTGGTGGCGGGCCAGACGGAACCTTCATTGCCTCTGACTTGGCTGAGCTGCCGCAGGCAGCCTCTTGGTAGGTCACAGAACCATCGGCCCCGGTGCATTTGTTGATCGCCCAGGCAGGTGACACCGCCAGGCAGGTGAGCGCGAGCAGCGCTGTTTTGATGTTCATGACTTCCTCCTTGAATCGGATTTCTTCTGCACCACTTCGACATAGCGCCGCACCCGCAGCACCTGGCTCGGGCTCAGGTCCATCACCATGCGTGAGCCGAACTCGCGCTGCATGAAGTTGAACACGGCCTCGGCGCTGGGGGAGCGGCGAATCAGGGCCAACAGCTCGCGCTGGGCGGGCGTGGTCAGCCCGGTCTGCGGCGTTGGCGCATGGTGGTGGTTGATCACCGTGAAGTTCCCGCCCACCTGACCCACCTGCACGTTCGACTTCCCTGTGACTTCTTGTTTTGGCAGCAGCCGGCTTAGCCAGGCCAGCAGCTGTTTGGGTAGCTCTTGCAAAACCGAAACCTCACTTTTTCTTGATGCGGACGCCACCGCCCGCGCTGCCGATCTGGATGTTGCCGTCACCCACAGCACTCTGCGAGCCACCAGCCCCGCTCAATGCGGGCGCGGCACTGAGGCGCTTGATCAGGCCAAAGATCAACAACTGATCTGACTGCGAACACTGGTGCCAGCGTGCGAGCAGCGCCCGGTCTTCCTGGCTGACCTTCGTAAAGGGCTTGCCTTCGCGTGCCGCCGCGATCATTTCCCGCGCGGCCTGTGCAAGACCGGTGACCACGTAGTCCGAGTCAAAGCCCAACTGCGCCCCGAGCGCACGAACCCGGTCTTCCGGGAATGCGTCGCGCTTTTTTCGGTCATTCAGGGCGGTGGGCGACATGCCCAACCTAGCCGCCACTTCCTTGTCCGTCTGCACCTGCAACACGCCCTTCAGCCGCAGCAGGGCCGCTTCAAAACTTGTGGCCACAAAAACTCCTTGCACAACATCCAGAAAACAGGATATAGTCCGCATCAATGAATCAATTTTCAATCCCCATTTTGAGTAAGGGCGAAAACATGAAACCTGAGGATATCAAAGCGGCCATTTCGCGAGCTGGAACCAGCCAGAACGCGATTGCTGATCACTTGGGCGTCACCGCGAACAGCGTCAGCCGAGTCGTTCATGGACTCATGCGCTCGGCGCGTATCGAAGCCGAGCTGCAGAAGATCACCGGCCAGCCGCTGCATGCGACCAAAGCGGTGCGTGGTCGCAAGAAGACGGTGTGGACCGGTCGCGGTGTGTCGCGGGGAGCTGCAGCATGAGCTCGCAAAATTTCGCAGCGATCTCCCAGCGCTGCAAGAACTCCATCAGCCCAACGGCAATGAGTGACCGTGTGCTGGCACTCGTCCTGGGGTGGTCTCCAGAAAACTTCGCCATTGCGAAAGCCAACGGCTGCTTTCCGGTGAAAGACCTCAAGGACGTGGCGCGCAGCTTTCCCTCGCTGGAGCTCGATGTGGACTGGATCCTGCAGGATGGCGCCAACCCAGACGAATGCCCGCCTGCGTTCCTCCCTGCGTTCAAAGAGATAGGGCTGTTTGAACCCCCTTCGTCGGAAGAGATGGCCGCCTACATGGACGCCGAGATGCAGCGCCTGGGCGTCGGTCCCTTCGCACCGGGAGCCGCAGCATGAGCCCCCGCAGCTTCAACGACCTGGTGCGCCAGATTCGCTCTGGCACTTGTGCGCAAAACCGTGAAAGCCTGGTTGCCCAGTTCGCCGAGGTGGCGCGGGTCAGCGTGCACACCGTCGAGAGCTGGCTGAAGGACCATGCCACGGACCCCGTGCAGTCGGTTGGCGCGAGCACCGGCATCAACCTCACCGCCCGCATCGACCGCGACCGCCACGGCCAGCCGCTGGTGACCCTGCCCGACCGGCCGTTCAACGGCCTGGACATCCACCCGGCTGACCTGGAGCGCCTGGGCGAGCGGCTGATCGCCATCGCCCGCCTGGCCAAGCAACACAAGGGCAAGCACCCGAGCACGGTGGTGATGGGATGAGCCGCGCCACCGACTACACCGCTGCCAAAGCCGCTGTCCTTCGGTTCTCCAGCGTTCTGGAGAAGGCCGAAAGTGTCGCCGAACTGCGGGCTGCGCTGATGGCCGATCTCGGTTCACCATTTCACTCGTTCGACCCTGTAGTCATCAGCGCCAAGACCGGGAACATGGGCAGCGAACTGGCTCGCCTTTTGGATGAAGACCTTGATGGTGAGGTGACCGCATGAGCGAGCCCAAGAACATCCGGCCCCTACCGGAAAACCTGCGAAAGACATGCGACCTGCTGCGCCTGTTGGCCGGGCATGAAGTGCTGGGCCTGGCGCCCGGCGAGATCGCCAAAGGTCTCGATGTGTCGGCCTCCTGGGTGTCCATCAACCTGCCCGCGCTGGAGGCCGAGACCGGATTTGTCGAGCGCGTGCCGGGCACCAACCGCTGGCGCCTGGGCGTGCCGTTTGTGCGCATCGCCATGACCGTTAGCACAAACCTCAACGCCGCCAAGCGCCAGCTCGACGAATTGAGCGCTCGCTACGCCGTGCCTGCGGGCACCTCTCCAAATACCTCGACGTCGAGGAATTTTGAAGACGGCAGCAACCTGTAAATCAACCTCAACAAACCCGGAGAACCTGAACCATGGCAAGACACAAAAGCGCAGCGCCCGAAAACAAGGAAACCCCAGTGAACCTGGAGGTGGTCGACGCGGAGCGAAGCGCAGCCAACGAACTGGCGCTGATTCACACCGAGCAAAACGAGCGCGTCGTCGCGCTGGCCAAGAAGTTGGATTACAAGGGCTCCACCGATCCGGCTGTGCTGGAGAACTCTGCGCAAGACGCAATGCGCCGACTCGGGGCCACCATCTTTGAGTTGGGTGCGTACCTGCTGCTGATGAAGGAGGCCTGTCCACACGGAAAGTTCTTGCCCGCCTTGGAGCGTTTGGACTTGGGTGTTGACACCGCGCAACGCTACATGCAGGTGACGCGGCGTTTCGCAAATACCGCCTCGGGGCGGTATTTGGAGACGGCAGGCATCAAAAAGATGGTGGAGCTTCTGCCCCTCGACAACGAACAGCTTGACGCGCTGGAGAGCCTTGGACAAACCGGCGAGCTGGCCCTGGATGACGTGGCTCGCATGTCGGTCAAGGAGCTGCGCCAAGCTGTCCGTAAGGTCCGCCAGGAAAAAGACCGCCTCAAGAAGGTGGCGGAAGAGACGCACGCCGAGGTGATCCAGCTCAAGCTGGAGCGCAAGGTGGTGGCGCACACCGACTGGCCCGACGCGCTGGTGCCGCTGACCGACCAGGTGGCCGCTGCGGGCCGCAAGATCGCGCAGGGCGTGAGCGAGCTGGAGGCGTGCCGCCTGGCGCTGTTTGCTGCCGGTGTGGATCTGCCCGAAGAAGACCGCGTGCGCTTTGAGGCGGCCATCGGGCACGTGGCCGACGTGTACCAGGAGGCCTTGGCCCGCGCCGAGCGCGGTATCGAAAAAGAGCGCTTGACCTTCGATCAGACCCTGGGCGGCCTGGCAGGGGGTGCCGCATGAGCGCCGCCGAGATGCCTACCGAGATGGAGGCGATTTGCTTCAACTTGCACGACGTGGCGTGTGCCCATTCGGCGGAGATCGCCTCGCTACCAGCCCAGATCGCGGCTATCTTTGGTTGGACATTCAGCGCAGAGCAGACTGAGGCTGTGCGTCAGTTGGCTTGGCACCTCGGGCACCAGGCCCGGCTGCTGGAGTTCAGTCTGGAAACTCTCTCGGTGGTCTTGGCTGGGCGGGCCTACGATGACCGAGCGCTGTTCTCAAAGACCACCGCGGTCGTTGATATGTGCCGCTTTGCCCGCGCGGTTCCCGACGTTGGTCCACCACCGAACCCGAGCACCACGGCGCTGGCCGATGCCGTCGAAGATGCCATTGCTGACATGCAGGGCGATCTGCGCCTGCGGTTCCCTGGCGAAGAACACCCGGGGAGCTGAACACATGCCGCCCGCCATGCCCTTTGACCAGCTCCAGGAGCTGGTGGCCTTGCGCGATGCGCTGCTGGCCGCCCCGCCCAAGGGCGGCGAGCGCACGCGGCTGATCAAGGCCTTTGCACAAGAAAAACACCAGTCCACCAGCACGGTGTACCGCTGGCTCAAGGACCACGCTGGCTTTGAAACCGGCCGCAAGCGCCGCGCTGACTCGGGCACCTCGCGCCTGCCGGTGCAGTCGCTGGAGTTCATTGCGGGCTCTATCCAGCAAAGCGTGCGCCGCAACGGCATCAGCACCAAGCCCATTTGTGTGGCCATGAACATTGCGCATCAAAACGGCCTGGTCATCAATGTGTCTGAGAGCCGCATCGCTTCGCTGCTGCGCTCGAACCGGATGGACGTGAAGACCCAGGCCACGGCGCGCAACCACCAGCGCCTGCGCAGCGAGCACCCGAACCACGTGCACCAGATCGACCCGTCGCTGTGCCTGGTGTACTACCTGGGCGGGCGCCAGCAGATCATGACCGAGGAGCAGTTCAACAAGAACAAGCCCACCTCGCTGGAGAAGGTGAAGCTCAAGGTGTGGCGTTACGTGCGCTACGACCACGCCTCGCGAAGCATTGATGCGCGCTACTTCGAGGCCGCCGGTGAAAACCAGCGCAGCCTGTTTGACTTCCTGCTGTACACCTGGGGCCGATCGCAGCTGCGCCTGAGCTATGGCGTGCCACGCATGTTGCTGTGGGACAAGGGCAGCGAGTTCACCAGCCCCGGTGTTCGCCGCTTGCTGGACGCCCTGGGCGTGGCCTATGAAGCGCACGCCACGCACCACGCCTGGGTCAAGGGCGGTGTGGAAAACGCCAACTGGATTGTTGAGCGCCACTTCGAGAGCCGCTTGCGCGATGAGCCGGTGGAAACGGTTGAGCAGCTTAACGCCAGCTCAGAGGCCTGGTCACGCGACTTCAACGCCAACAACATCACCCACGTGGACTCGCGCACCCAGTGCGATGACGGCGTGATGCGGGTGCGTGATGACCTGTGGAACCTGATCGCCCACTACCCCGGCGCGCTGGTGGAAATGCCAGACCGGGAGACCTGCGCCTACTTCATGCGCGGCAAGGAAGAGACGCGGGTGATCAAGGATTCGCGCATCACCTTCGTGCACCCGCAGACGAAGAAGAGCGAGCTGTACGTCTTGGAGCCGTGGGCCGGATCGTTTGTCAACAACCAGAAGGTGGTGGTCAGCCCGCTGCTGCTGGGCGACGGCATGGTGCGCGTGACGCTGGAGCACTACGGTAAGGATGCGGAGCATGTGGACGTTGCGCCCCAGCGCGAGTTCGACGCCTTTGGCCGCCCGATGTCGGCCACGCTGATCGGCACCGAGCGGCGCACAGCGCCCCACAGTGCCGCTCAAGAGGCGGGCAAGCGCATCGCTGCGGCCACCTACGGCCCAGGCACCTCGCTGGACGAAGCTGAGAAGCTCAAGACCAAGAACGCGCGCCCATTCATGCACATGAACGATGGCAAGGGCGTGGTGGCTCACACGCACCTGGGCAAAGGCGATCTGCCTGCCCGCCTGCTGCCCGAGGCGTTGCCGATCAAGACGGCCGAGCTGCTGGCGCTGCGCACGCAGCATGCCGACGCGATGCTGCCGCACTTCAAGGCCGCCCAGGAGCTTGTCAAGCGGGGTGTGGCCATGTCGCCCGAGCTGGTGGCCACGCTCAAGCACTTGCATCCCGAAGCGGTGCCAGAGAGTGCGCTGGATGACCTGGTGGCACGCCTCACGGTGCGCTCCGGCCTGCGCGTTGTTGCCGGTGGTGGCTCATGAAGGCCGCTCCCAAAGAAGTTGGCCCCGGTGTGCGTCAACACACCGAGGCCGTTCCCGCCCATCGGGCAAATGCAGAAACCCCTGAACAGGAGGTACCCATGTTATTGCAAAACGCCGCGCTCACCCTTGAAGCGCGCCAACACTTCGGCTTGCCGCGAAACCCGTTTGTGGACGACGTTCAGTCGTCTGCGGATGTGTATCAGACCCCGAGCGTGCGCTACGTGCGCGCCAGCCTGCTCGACTGCGCCCAGCACCACGGCTTCATTGCCATCGTGGGTGAGTCGGGTGCTGGCAAGAGCACCCTGGCCGAAGACCTCGAGGAGCGCATCCGAACCGAAGGGCGCGAGGTGGTGGTGATCCGCCCCTATGTGCTGGCCATGGAAGAAAGCGAAGCCCGCGGAAAGCCGCTCAAGAGCGGGCAGATTGCAGAGGCCGTGATCCGCACGCTGGACCCGCAGGCCAGCGTGAAGAGCAGCCCGGACGCGCGCTTTGCCCAGGTGCACCAGCTGCTCAAGGCCAGCGCCCGCGCCGGGCGCCACAACCTGATCTTGATTGAAGAGGCGCACACCATGCCCGCGGCCACGCTCAAGCACCTGAAGCGCTGGCTGGAGATCAAGGACGGTCTGCGCCGCCTGGTGGGCGTGGCGCTGGTGGGTCAGCCGGAGCTGCGCACGCGGCTGGAGAACGGCGGCGCCGAGCTGCGCGAGGTGGCCCAGCGCTGCGAGCTGGTGGAGTTGGGGCCGCTGGACGCCGACCTGGAGGGTTACCTGCGCCACAAGTTCGCCCGCTTCGATCTGAAGTTTGAACAGGTGTTTGAGCCCGATGCGGCCGACGCCATTCGTGCACGCCTGATCCACCTTCCGCGCGGCGCGCGACCACAAGACGCCCGCAGCATCTGCTACCCGCTTGTGGTCAACAACCTGGTGTGCCGCGCGCTCAACGCCGCCGCGGCCGTGGGCTACCCGAAGGTGGATGCTCAAGTGATTGCGGGGTGCTGATCATGATCGGACTTTTCCGCCTCACGATGACCCTGCAGGACGGCACCAAGCACCGAGGCTTCGGCTTCTTCTTGGGCCGAGACGAAGCGCTCGAACAGACCTGGTCGGACTACCCCGAAGCCGCCGCCGTCAACGCGGTGCGCTTGACAGGAGGTGCCGCATGAACTGCTGCGACGACAACGGCAAATGCACCAGCGGCCCGGACTGCGCCGCGCGCACCGAGCGCAGCTGCGACGAGCTGGGCATCTGCCAGGAGCGCTACCCGCGCTGCGGCGGCTGCCTGGCGCGCCACGACACGGCCGATATGGACGGCGCGGCCTTTGCCCACGGCCCCACTCTCGCCCCGGGCGTGGTGGAGGGCTACCGCGTGCCCCTGTTCGGCAACCGGGCGCAGCGCCGCGAGCTGGTGCGCTTTGCCAAGGCCGCGGCCTGGTGGCTCACCTGGTGCTTCCTGGCCGGCCTGGCGGCGGTGTTGATCTCGGGAGCGTACCCATGAGGATCCGCGCCAAAGATCCTTTGTCGGTCGGTGCGCTGACCGTCTGGCGGCGGCTGCGCGATGAGGGCGGCTACTGGACGGCGGGCGAGGTGGCCGAGCTGCTGCTGCCCGGCGCGCCGCGGCAGAAGGGCGCGATCACCTGCGCGCGCTGGCTGATGGCGTTGAGCCTGCGCAAGCACGTGGCGCACAGCACCACGCAGCGGCGCGTTCCTGCTTACGGCGTGACGGCGCGCTGCGTTGTCCCGGAGGGCGAGAGCCTGACGGCGGACGCCACCGAGGGAGCTGCTGCATGAGCGCAAAAGGAAAACCATCCGAAGTGATCGCCTGCCCGGCCTGCGGCACCGAGCTGAGCCTGGAGCACCTGGTGGGCCACCTGGACGACGAGCAGGCGTTCAACCGCCTGGTGGCGCTCAGCGTGCCCATGGCCCACCTGGTGGTGCTCTACATCGGGCTGTTCGCACCCGAGAAGCAACGCCTGACGCTGCGCAAGAAGGTGCGGCTGATCGCCCAGCTGCTGCCCGATCTGCGGCGCCTGGCGATCACTCACAAGGGCCGCGACTGGCCTGCGCCGCTGGAGACCTGGGCGCGCGCCATCGAGCAGATGCTGCTGGCCCGCGCCGCCGGGCGGCTGGACTTGCCGATGTCGGGCCACGGCTACCTGTACGCGATCCTGGCCGGCATGGCCGACAAGGCCGAAGCCGTGGCCGAGCGCGAGACGGAAGCCGAGCGCCGCACCGGTCCGCGCGCCGCCACGGTGCAGGTGAACGGCCAGGCGTTGCCGATCGGCGCGGTGCTGGACAAAGACCCGGCGCTCGTCCACATCGAAGCCCAGAGCAGACAGGCCACCCCCGTGCCGGCCCAAGCCCGCGAAATGCTCGCGAAACTGAAACAAGGGAAATTGCCATGAACGCCGCCAACACTCTCACTCAGGGCCTGGCCCTGACCGATGCGCAGATGGCACAGCAGGTGGACCTCTCGCGTCGTTTGCTGCACATGGCCGCCCTGGGGACACCACGCATCGAGAGCCGCGAACCATGCGCTCCGCAGCTGCTGGTGCTGGCCGCGTTGATCACCGCCTACCAGGCGCTGGCCACGGCAACGCCCGGCATTTCCCGCATCGCCTCTTCCATGGCATTCGACATCAGCCATGAGCTGACCGTTGTGGCCGAGCGCCACGCCAAAGCCCACTGACCACAGGACCCACCATGACAAAACTCACCGACATCGAACCCAGCGCCAAGGCCTTCGCCGAGGCCCGCAGCAAAGTGGCCGAGATCGTCACCCAGCTCAACGACGGCATCGACGCCCTCAAGCGCGACCACATGCCCGCCCTCAAGCGCGCCATCTGCCGCGCGGCCGAGCGGCACGACCAGCTCAAGCAGATCATCGAAGCCAACCCCGACCTGTTCAAGAAGCCGCGCACCGTGATCTACCACGGCGTGAAGATCGGCTTCCAGAAGGGCAAGGGGGGCATCACGTTTGACGACGCCGACCAGGTGGTGCGCCTGATCAAGCGGCACTTCCCTGACCAGGCAGACGTGCTGGTCACCACGGTGGAGAAGCCCGCCAAGGACGCCCTGGCCCAGCTCACCGTGGCCGAGCTGAAAAAGGTGGGCTGCGCCGTGGTGGACGCGGGCGACGCCATCGTGATCAAGCCCACCGACAGCGAGGTGGACAAGCTGGTGGACACGCTGCTGAAGGGTGCGACTGAGGAGCAGGCAGCATGATCAATACCTCCAAGCCCCGAGAAGACACGCTGCCCGCCCGCGTGGTGGCCTATTTCAAGCGCCTGCCCGACGAGGAACTGTCCAATGCCGACATTGCCATCAAGTGGCATGCCGACCCGAAGAACGTGGGCGTTCAGCTGGCCAAGGCGGTGGAGGCCGATCTGCTGTGCAAAAACGGCACGGTCTACTACGCCGGCCCGAACATCGGCCAAATTGATCTGTCGCCGTCGGCCATCACCAATGGCTCAGCCCCGGCCCAGCGGAAACCGCGCGTGACGCCCGACCTGGACATCGAAGCGATCCAGTTCGATGAGCATGTTCCCATCACCACCGTGGCCGTGCGCCTGACAGACCGCTGGTCCGCCAAACTGCGCACGATGCGCAAGGGCCAGAGCTTCTTGGTGGACGAGGCACATCGCCACGGCGTGAACTCCGCGGCCACGGCACTGCGCAAGGGCGGGATGCAGATCACGATCCGCCGTGAAGGCGAGGCCCGGTTCCGCGTGTTCTGCCTGAAGGGGTTGGAGGTGGTGTCATGAGCGCACTAACCATGAAACAACTGGCGATGCAGTGCGCCATGCTCACTGCCGCCGAAAAGGAAATCGCTCGCAGCGGTGCAGCCACGGTGACATTCGAGGACCACGGCCAGGACTTCTTGACCTGGCACATCAAGGACCGCCACGTGGTGGGCTGTGAGCCTTTTCAGGCTGACCTCTGGGTGGGTCTGGAGATCACCACGCTGCCGATGGTCGGCCTTCGAATGGGCGTGCGCCTGAGCAATGGCGTTGAGTCGTTCATCAAGTACCCGATCAAGAAGGTTGAGCCGTTTGGTGGTGATGTGGTGATGGGGAGCCCGGCATGACCCGTCCAGTCCAACTCCAGATCAACCAGTCCGGCGCTTGGCGCGGTGGCCTGGACTTCGATGCCACCGACCTGCCCGACGAGTTCTTCGACCACCTCGACCAGGCGCTGCGCCTGGCCTACGGAGACAAGACGACAGCTCGCGTGGTGATGGCGCGTGAAGGCGCCAATGGTCGCCCGGTGGGCACGCACAACGTGCTCAAGCGCTGGTCGCGCCCGGAAGGCTGGGTGAACACATGAGCACCAGCCCGATCATCGCGGCCAAAAACGCCCAGGGCTTTGTGCCGGCCACGCTGCGCAAGCGCTGCGCCAGCTGCAACCACGTGCAAAAGACCGGCGCCGACAGCTTGCAATGCCGCCAGGGCGGCTACCTGGTCACGCTGTACGCCGTGTGCGACCGCTGGGCCATCAAGCAGCCGCCCGGTTTCAAGCCGGCCACCACCTGACTCCAGACGCCTGAAATCATGAAAACCGACAGCGACATGAACATTGAAGAGCCGGTGACGGGTGCGAATGCCGAAGGAAACGATTTGCACAGGGGTAGAAGCCGCGAAGGACGTCGGGCTGGTGCGTTGGCGTTGCCTCAGGCCGGTAAACGCTCCTACGGACCAGAATCGGCACCCGCCGAATTGCTGGCATTTCTGGCCGCTCGATCGGTGAGCGAGGCCGCGGACGTGCTCGGGCTCAGTCGCAAGCAGGTGCACCGGGTGCGCGCTGGGTATTGGCCCGCTGACCCGCGCAAGATCATCACCGCTTGGGAAACGCACAAGAGCCGGGGTGCGTGCCTGGCATCGAACTGGTTTCTGCGGCGCGTTCAGGTTGGGGCGCTGGTGCACCATGGCCGCCATAGCTACACCGGTCTGCGCCTGCAGGAGCATGTGGGCAGCCTGGTGGCGCTGGCGCGCACGGCCGATGGTGGCCTGCTGGCGCAGACGCTGGGCGGTCAGCCGCGGCTGATCGTTCTGCAACCGGTGGGAGGCTGCGCATGAGCAACCACCTCGCCGCCATCCACGTGCTCAAGAGCAAGCTGCAGCTCTCCGACGACGATTACCGCGCGCTCCTGGTGCAGCTGACCGGCCAGAACAGCAGCAAGCTGCTGGCCGAGCGCGAGCGCGGGGCGGTGCGCGACCACCTGCAGAAGCAGGCCGAGCGCATGGGCGTGGCGAAGCCTTCACGCGGCCGGCCCATGTCGGGAAAGCAGTTTGCCGAGAAGAAAGCGGCCACGCCGCCGAAGGAACGCAAGGTGTGGGCGCTGTGGCACCAGCTGCACCGCGACGGCAAGATCCAGGACAACAGCGCCGCGGCGCTGAATGCCTGGGTGGCGCGCACGGTGCAGGTGAATGCGATGGTGTGGTGCACCGACGCGCAGCTGGTGACGCTGATCGAGGCGCTGAAACGATGGATTGAAAGGGGGGGGAACCATGTTTGAGATGTTCGAGCGGCGTGAGCTGGCCGAGCTGGCGGCGGCGGATCTGGAGCCGTTGAGCCGGCGCATGCCGCCGAGCTGGCCAGAGACCTGGCGCGAGTTCGCCACCAGCCATTTCGTGACGCTGATCTCGGCGCCTGGCGGTGAAGGTGTGGGTGTCGATGCGCTGGCGCAGCTGGCGATGGCGTTGACGCTGGGTCTGGCTCAAGACCAGGGCGGCACGCAGCCGTACATTCCGGTGGGCGCTATGCTGGCGGCCAGTGCGCGGGCCAAGCGGGCGATCGAGATGCTGAACCGCGGCGCCTCATACCGTGATGCGGCCGACGCCACCGGGCTGACCGAGGCACGGATCCGGAAAATCGAAGTAGAGTGGCGGCGCGAGCAGATCGCGCTGCGCCAGGGACGCCTGGCGCTGGACTGACCAGCCCGCAGACATCACCCCGCTCCCGCCACGGGAGAGGAGGAAATACAGGCCCTGCCGCCTCGCGCGCGCGGGGCCTTTGTTTTGGGCGAGAAGAATTGACGCGCTCCATTTAGCGCAGGGTGGCAGGCCGCGCGACAGTGCGGTCCATGCCTTCAACCGCCACCACCCACAAGCCCGTTGCACCAGGCCAGTCTGCATGGAAGTTCCCGCAGATCGGCTTGCCTTCGAACATTGAGGTGTTCCGGCCTGGTCGTCACATTGACGATGCCGGCGTCGTGCACTCATTCAGTGAGTCAGACGTGGACGGCATGGTGGCCGGCTACGACCCAGCGCTTCGTGAGGCGCCGCTGACGGTGGGTCACCCCAAAGACAACCTCCCGGCCTACGGCTGGGTCAAGTCGCTTTCGCGCACGGACAGCGGCGCACTGGCGATCACGCCGCACCAGGTGGAGCCGCAGTTTGCCGAGATGGTGACCACGGGCCGCTTCAAGAAGCGCAGCGCTTCGTTCTACCCGCCCCAGGCACCCAACAACCCGACACCCGGCAAGTGGTACTTGCGGCACGTCGCCTTCCTGGGCGCGCAGCCGCCGGCCATTGCGGGCCTGAAGGACATCCAGTTTTCCGAAGGCGACGCCGAGGGCGCCGTCTGTTTTTCTGAACCCGTTTCAACCGTCACACCACAGGAGCCCGACGACATGAGCAAGGAACTTGAAGAGAAGCTGGCCAAGGCCCAGAAGGATCTGGAAGCGGCCAACGCTGTTGCCGCCACGGCCACCGCTGCAGCTGCTGCAGCGACCAAGAAGGCCACCGATGCCGAGGCCACGGCCGCGAGCTTCGCCGAGAAGGCCCGCGCCGACCGCAAGGCCGGTTTCGTGTCGTTCGCCGAAGCCCAGGTGAAGGCCGGCACGCTGCTGCCGAAAGACAAGGACATGGCCGTGGCCACGCTGGACGCCCTGGCCGACGCGCAGCCGGTGGAGTTCGCCGAGGGCGACACCACGCGCAAGGTGAGCCCGGCGCAGTGGCTGCAGGACCTGATTGGCAACGCCAAGCCGGTCGTGAGCTTCGGCGAGTTCGCTGGCGGCCGCATGCCCCAGGGCGCGGGCGGCGCCAAGGGCAAGACCGACGCCGAGATCGACCAGGCGGCCAAGGCCTGGATGGCCTCGAACAAGGGCGTGAGCTACGCCGAAGCGCTGAACGCTGTGACCACTTCGTTCACCAGCTGATCACCCGCCAAACACCTCAACCCCCGAAGGACTCACCACCATGAGCATGACCCTTGCCGAAATCCGGCTGAAACAAAACCCGATCCTGTCCAGCCTGCTGCTGGGCATGGGACAGGGCACGATGGTTGCCGAGAAGCTGTTCCCGCGCCTGCCGCAGACGCTCTCCAGCGTCAACCTGGCCAAGCTGGGCGACGAACGCCTGCGCCGCTACAACCTGCGCCGCGCACCGGGCTCGCCCACCAAGCGGGTGAACATCAAGTTCGAGGGTGTGACCTACTCGGTGGACCAGTACGCAGTGGAAGTGCCGATGCCGCGCGAGCTGCTGCGCGAGGCCGATGAGAGCCGCAAGCTGAACGTGGGCAACTACCTCGACGTCAGCAAGATCGCGATGACCACGGCCAACGACATCCTGAGCCTGGACTACGAGCTGGAAGTGGCGGGCCTGGCCACCACAGTGGGAACCTACGCTTCGGGCCATGTGCTGGCGCTGGCCGGTGTCACCAAGTGGAGCGCGGCCACCGGCACGCCGGTGACCGACATCCTCGCGGCCTCGGACATCATCCGCAAGAAGATCGGTAAGCGCCCGAACCGGCTGACGCTGTCGGCCGACGCCGAGTCCGCGCTGGTCAACAACGCCGAGGTGCGCTCCTACCTGCCCGACTCGCAGATGGGACCGGCCACGCACGAGCAGCTCAAGACGATCCTGAAGGTGAAGGAGATCGTGGTGGGCGATGCGGTGTGGGTGGACGAGACCGACACCGGCCGCGATGTGTGGGGCAACAACGCCATCCTGGCTTATGTGCCGAACATCGGCGCAGGTGGCACGGCGGACATCAGCCTGGCTGAGCCTGCCTTCGGCTTCACCAACGTGATCGAAGGCCACCCCTTCGCCGAGACCCCGTACTACGAGCCCGGATCCAAGAGCTGGATCTACGGCGCCACCTACGAGCGCCGCCCGAACGTGGCCTACAACACCGCAGGCTTCCTGTTCACCAACCCCAAGTAACACCCCCCAAGGCGATGGCCGGCAACGGCCTGTGAGACCCCCGCAGGACTTGGTTCCTGCGGGGTATCCGAAACAGAAAAGGAACTTTCCCAATGAGCAAACTGATTGCGATGGTGGCCACGGCGGTGATGGTGGACGGTGTGCGCACCGTGATCCAGCCCGGCGAGGAACTGCCCGAGTTGAGCAAGCACGACGCTGCCGCGCTGGTGGCCTCTGGCGCCGCCGAAGACACCGCCGAGACCGCTGCGGCCAAGAAGCAGGAGGCCAAGGATGCGGCCGAAGCTGCAGCCGAGATCGAGGCGGCGCGCCAGCGCGTGCGGGCCGAACAGGCCAGCACCAAGCCGGCCGCGGCCCCTGCCGCCAAGCCGGCCAAGAAGTAACCCACCCCACACCTGACCAGGAGAGACCCCCATGGCATCGCAGAACAACACCGGCCGCCAGTTCGACAAACAGCACGCCGTGACCCTCGTGGCCATTGCCGCGCTGGCCGCCCACCGCTTCGTGGCCTACGACGGCGGCTACCCCTCCGTTGCCGGTGGCGTCAAGGACTGCCAGGGCGTGACCGAGACCGCCGCCGAGATCGGCGACGCTGTGACTGCGGTCACCGGCTACAGCTACCTGGTGGAGGCCGAGGCCGCGATCGCGTTCGGCGTCCTGGTGAAGGTGGGCACAGACGGCATGGCGATCACCGGCACGGCGGCCGACCACTGCGGGCGCGCCCTGGGCGCGGCCACGCAGGCCGGCCAGCTGATCGAAGTGCAGCTCTACAAGCACGTGCACGCCTGACCAGGCAGCGCCTGAAAGATTACCCGGCCCATGAACTACGCCATTGCCCAGGACCTGATCGACCGCTTCGGCGAGCGCGAGCTGATCGAGCTGACGGACCCCGACCTGGTGGCCGTTCAGACCGAGAAGGTGGAGCGCGCCATTGCGGACGCCCAGGCCTACATGGACAGCTTCATCGGCCGGGTGTACACGCTGCCACTGACCGGCTGCGTGAAGCCCGCGCCGGTGGTGGGCAACCCGCAGGCCACCGAACTGGTGGCGCCGCCCCAGCTCACGCGCATTGCGGTCGACGTGGCGCGCTACTACCTCTACAAGGACTTTGCGCCCGAGAACGAGGTGTACCTGCGCTACAAGGCCGCCGAAAAAGAGCTGCTGGCCATTGGCGACGGCAAGGCCGTGGTGAGTTGCCCCTGGGGCGGTGCACCGGGTGCGCTGGTGGCAGGCAGTCAGCCGGGCGAGGCCGAGGTGTACAGCGGTTTCAGCCCGCGCAGCATCACCGACGACAACCTGCGGGGCTTTGCATGAGCACGGCCGGCATGACGCTCGACCAGGCCAACGCCTTCATGGCGCTTGAACCGCGCCTGGTAACGCTGCTCAAGCAAGCGCTGGCGGGCGCGAGCCCGGCGGTGCATGTGCTGACAGCGGCCGAGCTGGCCGACGTGCAAGAGAGCAAGCAGCTCACGCCGGCCGTGCATCTGGTGTACGGCGGCTACCGCATCGACCAGGACATTGGCAGCGCCTGGCGCCTGGAGCACACCTGGTACGCCGTCACGGCGGTGCGCAACGTGGCCACGGCGAAGAGCGGCGCGGCGGGCCGGCAAGACGCGGGCGTGATCGCCACCGCGGTGGCGCTGGCCCTGGCCGATGCGCGGGTGGACGGCGCGGCCGAACCCTTGACCCTGATCACCCCTCCCGGCCCGAGCCACTCGGCGCCCTACAGCTACCTGCCCACGGCCGTGCGCGCCGTGACCCATTTCCAAAAACCCCCACTCTGAGGACCGAGCACCATGGCCGCCATTGAAATCGTCAAGAAGATCTACCGCCCGACCGCCCGCGTGGGCAAGTTCTACGCCGCCGTATACGGCTCCGAGGCGCTGGTGCCGATCGGCAACGTGCTGGAGGCCAGCACCGAGCAGGCCGAGAGCGTGGAGAAGCAAGACGACATGACGGCGCTGGGCGGTGGCACCCATGCCGAGCTGCGCCGCATCACGGGCGTGACGTTCAAGGCCAAGCTGGCCGACCTGAACATCGTGAACCTCTCCCGCGCCATGCGCGCCACGGTGACTCCGGAAGACGCAGGCACCGTGGTGGACGCGCCGTACACCGCCGCGCTCGGCTCGCTGATCCCGTTGCCGCACTCGGGCGTGTCGGCTCTGGTGGTGAAGGTGGGCGCCACGGTTGGCGCCGCTGTGGCGGTGGACGCTGGCGGCTACGAGCTGCGCCCGGAGGGCGTCTGGCTCAATGAAGATGCGGCTGGCGTGGTGAACGCGGACAAGCTGTGGCTGTCGTACAGCTTCGCAGACCAGGTGGTGGTTGAGGCGTTGACCGCGGCCACGCCCGAGCTCTACATCCGCTTTGCCGGCATGAACGAGGTGGACTCGGGCAAACCCAGCATCGTGGACATGTGGCGCGTGAGCCAGGGCGTGACCAAGCAGTTGGCGCTGATCCAGAAGGGCTTCACCACCCTGGACATCGATGGCGAGGTCTTGATGGACCCGACCAAGGAAGGCGTGGGCATCAGCAAATACATGCGCACCATCGAACGCTGACCAGACCAGACCGCCGCGCGCGGCCTGACACGAAGGGTGGCCGCGAGCCACCCTTTTTCATTCCTGAATCTGAACCAACGACCACACCGCCATGGCCACAGAAAACCGCATTGATTTCAAGGTACGCGTCACAGATGAAGGCCTGGCTCCGCTGGCCGGCAACCTGGACAAGGTGGAGTCGAAGACTGAAGAGCTGGGCAAGAGCGCCACCACGACCGGCCAGCGTATCGACGGCATGGGCGACGCGGCGAGCACAGCGGGAAAACAGACCGACGATCTGGGCGATCGCGCGGGCAACGCGAGCCGGTTGCTTGGAGACATGGCGAAGAACCTGGCGGCAGCGTTCACCTTCCGCGAGATGGTTGCCGCGGCGGCTCAGATGGAACAGATCCAGGCCGGGTTGCAGGCGGTCGCTGGCGACTCGACGCTGGCCGGTGAGCAGATGGAGTTCGTGCGCCGCATGGCCACGGCCGCGGGCGTTGATGTCACCGCCGCAGGGCAGGCGTTTCTGGGTCTGGCTGCGGCCACCAAGGGCACGGCCGTCGAGGGCGAGCCGGCGCGCCAGGTCTTCGAGTCCGTCACACTGGCCATGGCCAAGGCGGGGAAGAGCAGCGCCGAGACACAAAACGCGTTGCTGGCGCTCTCGCAGATCGCGAGCAAGGGAACGGTGAGCATGGAGGAGCTGCGTGGGCAGCTCGGCGAGGCCTTGCCGGGTGCGCTGCAGGCGGCTTCGAGCGGGCTGGGAATTACGACTCAGGATTTGATCAAGCTGGTGGAGAACGGGCAGCTTGCGGCTGAAGACCTGTTCCCAGCCCTGGCCAAAGGTCTGGACGAGCTGTATGGCGGTGCACCAGCTGCGCAGACCTTGAGCCAGGAGATCACCAACATCAAGAACGCTTTCGTCGAGATGTCGGCCAACCTGGGTGAATCGGGTGGGCTGGACGCGCTGAAAGTGGGCGCCGAGCTGGCTCAGATGTCGATCACCCTGCTGGGCGATACGTTGATCCAGACCGGGCAGTACATCGGCACGCTGGCGGGCGCGGTGGCCACGCTGGACTTCTCTGGCCTGTCTGAGTCGTTCGCCCAGATCGAGAAGGACAGCCGGGACCGTCTGCTCAAGGCGGCCGAGCACAACGACACGTTGCGCGCCGCCCTGGTGTTGAGTTCCGATGCGGCCATTCAGGCCGCGCTGGCTGCGCGAGAACAGGGCAAGGCAGCGGCCGATGCCGGTGGCCAGAATGCCGCGGCAGCGCCTGGCGTGGCTGCGTTGGGTGTGGCCTACGCCAAGGTACGCGAAGAAATCCAGACGCACATAACCCTGGCCGAGAAGGAGATCGAAGCCGTCAAGGCCCGCGGGCAGGCCGCTATCGCCCAGGCGGCTGGTCTGGGCGACGAGGAGGCCAAGCGCAAGGCGATCGCTGTGGCTGCCGCGCAGGAAGCCGCAGCGATGGAGACGCTGGCCAGCATCAAGCGCACCGAGCTGGAGGTGCTCCAGGCTGAGCTGGGGGCGCGCCAGGCGCTGCTGGGTCAGTCGGGGCAAGACAGCGAGCAGCGCAAGAAGGAAGTGGCCGAGCTGGAAAAGCTGATCGCGCAAAAGCAGATCGACGTGGACAAGACTACGGCGCAGGCGTCAGCGTCCAGGGAGAAGGCCAGGGCCAACTCCGAAGAGGTGCAAGCCGCGCAGGCCGCCATCTCGGCAGCACAAGCCCTTTCTGTGGCGCGCAGCGCAGACGCCAAGGTGGCATTGAGCGGTCTGCAGACCCAGAAAGAGCTGGCGCGCCAGGCCGAGGAGATGGCGCGCCTGATGGGCGATGAGGTGGGGGTCCGCCAGGCGCGCATCCAGCAGATCGAGATCGAGATCCAGATCGTGAAGGCCCGGGCCAACGTGGCCAAGGTGGAGGCGGAGGGAAGCATCGCCGTGGCGCAGGCGAAGATGGCGGAACTCAAGGCAAGCGGGCAGCTCACTCCGCTGAAGGAGGCTGAGATCAACGCCGCCATCAAACTGGCCCAGGCAAAGATCGCCGAGGCCAACGCGAACGGGAAAAGCACTGAGATCCTGGAGAAGCATCTGGAGGCGATGCGAAACGGTGTCGATCTGACGAACGCCGGAGCCGATGCGGCCAACAGGATGGCCGGCGCGCAGGGCAACATGGCCGGCGCCATCGACCAGGCCACGTCGGCCATGCAGCGGCAAAACGCCGAGCGTGAGGCGGCCATTTCCGCGCAGGAAAAGGAGCTTGAGCTCAAGCAAAGGGAGATCGACCTGGAGAACAAGCGCCGTGGGGTGGACCGAGAAGGGTTCTCAACGGACAAATCAGGCAACCGCCTGGCCATGGGCGGCGATCTGACCACGCTGACGGGCATCAAGAACTTCTTGCAGCAGGCCGGCCTGGATGAAGATCAAGCCAAGAGCCTGGCGCGCGAGTTTGCTGACAGCAAAGGCGATATCCCGTACTTCAGCAACCCGGGGCAGCTCAAGTACGGCGGGCAGGGCAGCACCATGAGCCAGGCGCTGCTGAAAGCGGCTGAGCGCACCACGTTCGGCGTGGGCAACGGTGGCGCGGCTGCGCTGGGCGGCAAGGGTACCGAGTCCATCTCCACGCCAGGACGCCCCGTCAACATGACAGTGAACGTTGACGGCAAGCGTCACAAGGCGAACATGAACAGCCAGCGCGATGCTGAATCCATGGTGCGAGCGCTGGAAGACACGGCGAAACGCTCCCGCTGACCCCTGCGCGCGTCATCAAGAAATGACGCACGCCATTTAGCGCCCCTCGCGCGCGCGCGGCATCCTGCCGTGCATGTCCATCACGCTCACCTACCTAGGCACCACCGCCCACCTCGGTGAGCGCCTGCTGTGGACCGATGAGTTCACCTGGTCTCCGGTGAGGCAAGTCACCGGGCCGAGCACCACGGGCGCGTTGCTGGTGCACGTGGGTGTGCTCCAAGCGGGCCGGCCGATCTCGCTGGACGGCGTGGAGTCGAAGGCGTGGATCACGCGCGCGCTGTGCGAGTCGCTAGAGCTGTGGGCGGCACTGCCGGGCATCGTGCTCACGCTGGTGCTGCGCGGCGTTTCGCGCCAGGTGATCTTTGACCACGAGCAGGGCGGCTTCGAAGCCGTGCCGGTCTGGCGCATCGCCGACGGCCACCAGACACCTGAGCAGGTGTTTCTGCCCACGTTCCGATTCCTTACCTACAGCGGAGTGACCTGACCATGACCGATCCATCTGTTCAACCTGTGGCGGCGTTGTCCGCCTTTGCCCGCGCTCGCGCTGCGCTGACCACGGCGCGCGATGGTGTCACCACCTGGTGGGCCGAAGCCAACCGCAAGTGGCCTGTGGCGTGGATCGTGTGCGTGGCCGTGCTGCTGATCGGCACCGTGCTGCTCGCCACCTGCAGCGACTCGCCTGGCCTGGAACAAAAGCCGATCGCCGAGCAGCCTGTCGCGGAGCAGATCAACCCGCTCTCACCGCTGATCGCCCGCATCGACACCCTGGATGACCAGGTCGCCGAGTTGCAATACCAGGTGGCCAAGCTGCAAGAGCCGCAATCAACGGCCGCACCACTGTCTGGCGCGCGCCGCGCGTCCGGGGCCAACCAGAACCGCCTACCCAGCCAGGCACAAGAGAGCAAGCGCTGGGGCACCACCGACCTTGATCGCGAGATCGAGGCCTTCACCCGTTCCCTCAATCAGCCGGAGCAAGCCAAATGAAACGCACCCTCTTGAAACTGTCGCTCCTCGCCCTGTCGGCCTTTGCGCTGGCCGCCTGCGAAACCAACCCGAGCAAGCCGGAACCCGTGGCCGCGAAGCCCGTCCCCGTGGCGCCTGCGCCCACCAAGACTTTGGTGGAGATGCAGTACGAGCTGGACAAAGCCGCCATGGAGCTGGAGACCACGAAGACCATGGCGCTGATCAAGTTCGCCGACCAGTCGGGCAGCGACTACGCCAAGGGCCTTGTATCCGGGATCATCAACGGAGGCGGCAGCGGCGCCCAGGCGCCCACAGCAGCTGCGCGCCCATCGTTCGTCCAGGTGGCCCAGCAACAGCAGCAGCACGCCGCCGAAGTTGATCTGCGCCGCGACGAGCTGGCCGAGCGCAACAGCTGGTTTAACAAGGGCCTGCAGGTGACCGACCGGGTGCTGGGCTTCAAGATGTTCGGCAAGAACCTGGACCAAGAGCGCTACCGCATCGACCAGTCCAACAGCCAGCAACGCTTCCTGTTCGGCACGCTGCGCGGCACCCAGCAAGACGCATATGGCTTCTCGGGCACGGTGCTGGAACACGGTCCGTATGTGCTGCCAGCCGGCGCCACGCCAGCCGCGACCACGCCCGCTGTGGAGTAAGCCGTCATGACCTACGACACCTGGTTCTACATCTACCTGCCGTTCGAAAAATTGCCGGAGCCGGTGTGGATGGCTGCGGTCGAGACTGCCCGGGAGTAATCGATGCCCCTGCTCAACGGTGACATTCGATTCGCCCGATCGGCCGTGATGGCCGACACGGAGAACGGTGGCGGGCCGCCGACCAATCAGCTCATCCCGGACGGTGCGTCCAACCCGATGTTCCCGGACCTCTCCGAGGACGCGTGGACAGGTGGGCTGGTCGAGGTGCGCCAAGTGCATGCTGTGCTGCGCAACACGGACACCGCGCCCTTGCTGGGCGCGAACATCATCGTGGCCCAACCGCCGGATGATCCCAATGTGTCGATCACCATGATCAAGTCGCCGGGCACGTTCGCGCGCAGGGCCGACTTGGTCAAGATCATTGAGGCCTCCTCGACGCCTGGCAGTGAGTTCAACGGCTTCTTGCTGGGCAACCTGGTGGTCGGGCACCGTGGTCTAAAAATCGGGCAGCGGCCCGGCCAGACAACGCCCTCCGTCAACACCGGCCTCGTGCTGGTGCTGGACGAAGGCCTGGTCACCGAGCAGGTGCAGTACGTGCGCATCCGCCGCGTGACGGTGGCAACGGAGTACTTCACGGTAGAGGTCGGGGGCCAGTTCGTGGACATGCCGATCCAGGTGGCCGACTGCGAGCTGTATTCCGAGATCCAGTACGACTTTCCCGGCAGCGAGGCCAACCGCTTCTACGCGCGCCAAGCCGGCAAGACCTTGACCCGCCGCGTCAACGTGACGGATGCAGGCACTTTCTACAGCGCGTCGCGCTTGACCGAGGCCTGTGTCCCAACAGACCTGGATATCAAGATCGCCAGCGTGTACACGCAGATCGTGCCCAACACGCGCACCGAAACGCCGCTGCTCAACCAGTTCCCCGGCGGCACGCGCCTGGTGGACTTGGTGGACAGCATGGGCACGCTGCAGGTGTCGGCCGCAATGCACACCGGGCGCCAGCTCATCACGGAAGCCAACCAAGGCTACGCGCAGACGTTCAAGATGGTGCCGCCGCCAGCGCCCAACAGCGTGGCCATGAGCTACATGGCCCTGGCCCAGTGGCAGACCATCATCGACGATGGCGAGGGCAACATGGGCGACGGCCCTGGCGGCGGCACGGTGCTGTACCCGACCGGCGACGCCTCGGTGACCACCGATTCGCTGTCCGACTACAACACGTTCCAGATCTGGACCTGGGCCGACACCTCGCCGTACATCAACCAGGTGGAGGCCGGGCCGGTGGTGATCACGACGCGCCCGCCCGAGTTCGCGCTCGACATCACGCCTGGCTCGGTGGTCGATGGGTCCACGATCGCGTGGGAATCTGGCGGCGTCGCCAAGCTCGCCACGGCAAACGCTGCTGGCGTTCTCAGCGGAGACGCCAGTGGGCTCATGGTCAGCGCGCTGGGCAAGGCGTACATCCGCCCGGCCGCGATGCCGGACGCCGGCACCAACTTCGTCATCACGCACGCCAGCAAGCCCACCGTGACGCAGTCGTTCACCGGTGTGGGCGTGGACAGTGGTGGATACGCCGCGCTGGCGCTGGACGATGAGCCGCTGCCTGGCTCGGTGTCGGTGCGCTGGATCACCGCGCGCAATGTGAGCAAGACCAGCGGCGCGGACCTCTCGGGCACCTCGTCCACCCAAAGCTCCTCGGTCGTTGGATCGGCCGGCTGGTCGCACACCGGTGGCGGGATCGCTGGTGGCGCGCGGGCCACAAGCCGCACGTCGATCAACAACACCCAGTACGCGCAGACCACCGAAAGCTCCAGCACCAGCCGCCTGGTCGTGGCGCACTCCATCACCGACGACGGCGCCGGTGGCTTCGGAGACCCCTTGCTCGGCTCCGTCAACTACGCCGGACAGGCCGTCAACCTGCGCATGGTGAGCCAGGGCGCGAGCGTCACGAGCTACCGGCAAGACCACGAAAACGCTGCCAGCTTCGCCGCCAGCAGCCCCAGCGTATCAATGGGATAAGACATGGCTACCAGTTCCAACAAAGGCGGCACCTACGGCAGCACGGCGATCAGCGAAGAAGTGCTGGCCGGCTCCACCGTCACGGTCGAATACGTGCCCGTGGGCGCTGCCAGCTCGCCGCTTTCCGAGTCGCGCCCGGCCCAGTCCGTGGCCATCTCGCTCACACCCAACGGGCATTTGCCCGCCGTGCCCGGCAGCGTGGTGTTTGCGTGGATGGGCCACGACTATTCCGACAACGGGCAGGGCCTGATTTTTCGGGACGCGACGGGCAGCGACCCGGGCATCCAGTCCGGCACCATGGACTACGCCACCGTCACCGCACTGCTTGACGACTGGGCCGTGGGCGCGAACCCGGGCACGATCACGCTCAAGCGTTTGTGGGTGCGCCGCCAGAGATGGACCACCGGCATGATCTTCGGCCGCACGTCCAGCGCCCCGATCCGCCCGGGCGGCATGACGCTCACCGCAACCGCCATGGACGGCGGCGCGGTCACGGCCACGGTGGACAACACCGGGCTGATCGGCGGAGACGAAGCCTGGGGCGCACTGGACTTCGCCTCGGGCGCGTATCAGATCCTGTTCGGCTCTCTGGTCACCGATGCATCGCTCACCGCCGCCGAAAAAGCGGAATGGTGGTACGACGCCGGTGAAGTGGGCGAGATCGAGGCCGGCAAGATCTGGCGCCCGATCGCGGTGGACCCCACCTCACTGCGCTACAACGCCGTGACCTACGTGTACCTGCCCATCGACGCGGAGTTGATGGGCATCACGCCCGAGCGCCTGCCACCCGACGGCCGCATGCCCTTCGTTCGGCCCGGCATGTACTGCGTGATCGGGCTCACAGTCACCGGCAGCGCGTTCGCGCCCATGGTCGGGCAGACCTACGACGTGGGCCATACGTTGCTCTCCAGCATCGACATCCTGGACGCGGATGGCGGCACCGGCCAGGTGCCCGGCGGCTACACGCAGGATCTTGACGCCGGCACCTTGGTGATCAATGACATCACCGGCTGGCCGGCGATGGTGATCGTGCGCGGCCGGGCCGAGGTGTACCGCCGCGTTGCCAATGCCCGCATTGACGGCACCGTCACGCTCACGATGCCAGTTGGCCGGGCGTTCCCGGTCGGATCGGTGTTCTCGACGGCCTTGCGTTTTGGCAACAAGCAGGCCTACGTTGAGCGGCTGTTCGATCAGTACACCTGGAACAAGACCACCTGGTCGAACACGTTGTCTGGAGACGCTGCACCGGGCAGCTACGACGACACGGGCCACCCGATCGAGTTGAACAACCTGGGCTCGATCACGCAGCGCCTGGCCTTCCAGTTCCGAACCGACGGCATCACGTTCGACTGCTACAGCGAACACCTGGGTCTGCTGGGCTCGGGAAGCGTGAACGAAGACTTCATCTTGCCGAACCCGAATGCGGGCGGCGCGCCGTACATCATCGTGCGAGCACTCGGCTGGAGCGGTGGCTGGCTCCCGGGCAACGCGCTGTTTGTGCACATCGTGGGCGCCGAGATGACGCACGGCGTGATCCGCAGCACCAACCCAGGGTCGCCGATCGGCATCGAATACGAGGCGCTTTTTGAGATCAGGGGCGGCACCGACCGCCCGCCCTCCAACCCCTTTCCGAACTGAGCTGAACCATGAGCACATCCGTCAAATTCATCACCAGCGCACAGCGCGGTGCGCCCGTGGTCAACGGCGTGGCCGGCACTCAGATCAGCGCGATCGACGCATTCATCAACGGCTGGGGCGTGACAACCGCTCTGTCGGTCACCGTGGCCGATGGCATCGCCACTGCATCGTTGACCCCGGGAGAAACCTTCGACCGCACCGCGGTGATCCTAGTGGCTGGCGCCACGCCGGGCGAGATCAACGGCGAGTCGCGCGTGCTCACATCGAGCAACACCAGCATCACCTGGCCGACCACTGCCGCTGACGGCGTGGCCACCGGCACGATCACCATCAAATACGCACCGCAGTCCAGCTGGGTCAAGGCCTTCGGTGCCACCAACAAAGCCGCCTATAAAAGCACTCATGTGCAGGCCAGCGGGCACCACCTGCGGGTGCTCGACGCCGGAACCACCAGTGCGCGTGTGGTCGGCTACGAGACCATGACCGACGTCGACACCGGCACCGGCCCGTTTCCGACCGAGGCGCAGATGGCCGGTGGTGGCTACTGGTTCAAGAGCTCGGTGGCCAGCGCGGCGGCTATAAAGTGGCGCATCTTCGCTGACGAGCGGTTCATGCTGATCTGCAACGCCAGCGCGAGCAACAGCGGCGCGCTGTACACCGCTGCGCAAGCGCGAGGATTCGGCGACATGATCCCGGTGGCCGCGGGTGGCGACGTGTGGTCCACCGCGCTGTCTTGCGCTGGTGCGGGTGGGCAGCACCTGGGTTCCTTTGACACGGGGAGTGAGCCCGGCGCGAACAATGGTGGCATCTTCTGCCCGAGGGCCTTCTCCGCGCTCGGCGGCTCCAAGATGATGGCCATGCGGTCGTTCACCGGCACGGCGGGCGCGCAGTCGGGCTCTGACACGGCGCTTGGCCCCGCGCCGTCAGAGATTGACGGCTCCATCCGCATGTCGCCCGTGTTCCTGACCGAGGGTGCGGCCACGAAGCCACCGCGGGCGATCGTCCCCGGGATCTACTACATCCCCCAGAGCAGCACGACCAGCGTGCTCGCGGACGGCGACATCCTGGAGGGCTCTGGCGCTCTGGCCGGGCGAAAGCTGATGGTGGTGCACACCGCGACCAACTGGTCAACGCAGGCGTCTGGCGCGTACCTGGTGGACCTCACCGGACCGTGGCGCTGACATGGCCGATCTGGCTTACCCCACGCTGCTGGTGCCATCGGCGCCGCCCGTGCTCGGGCGCGGGCGGGCGGTGTTCTCCGGCACGGCCCTTGCGCCGGCCGTGCTCAAGTCGCTCGGCGACCGGCGCATCGCAAACCCCACGACCGGCACGATCACCGACCGGGTAGTTGTCAAGAGTGGTGCCGCCGAGGTGCCCTACGTCGACGGCCGTGTGTGGCTGCTGCGCCTGAGTGATGGGTTCAAGGCGTGGGAGGGATGGAGCGACGCGGCAGGCTACTACACCGCCACAGGGTTGGAGATCGGCGTTGAGTACGTGATGCTGGCCATTGACCCGACCCGGACTCACAAGACCACCGGCGCTGGCCCGGTAATGGCCACATGAGCGGTTTGATCAACACCCAGGCGCACCGCGCGGCTCGCAATGCGGCCAGCATCGCCCTGGCAGACGCCGGGCCCGGCAACGCCAGCATCAGGGCCTACACGGCCCTGGGCGGCACGCTGCTGGCCGTGCGCAGCCTTGAGCGCCCTTGCGGTACCGTGCGCCCCAGCGACGGCCGCATCGTGCTGACGCCGCTGGAGTCAACCGAGGTGGCGTTGGCTACTGGCGCAGCGACCTGGGCCGAGTGGTGCAATGCATCGGGTGTAGCGATCAGCGCTGGCCGGGTCACCGATCCAGCTGGCAACGTCACCGACGGCACGGGCGCTGTGGTCGCCGACCCGCTGGGTGTCGGCCCTTTTGTGCTGGGCGGCGGTGCGGCCGGCACCATGGTGTACGCGGGCGGTCTGGTGCTGCTGTTCGCGGCCCTGATCGGGTGAGCATGTGGCCGACGAAGGAAAACTTGTCTTCCTGCGGCCGCATGACGGCACGGGCCGGCTGGTCTTTGGTGATGAATCCGAGGTCTCGGCCCCAGCGACCGAGATCACCATCGACGCCGACTTCGACAACGACATGGCCGCGACCGTGCAGCTGCTCTGGGACGCCAACGTGTCCCGCGAAGAAATGGCCTTCTGCCGGGTGCTCTGGCAGGGGGCGGAACCGATGTCATCGCGCACCGCTATGCGCTGGCACGAAGGCATCGCCATCGGGGCGCGCGCCGGTGTGCGCTGGCAGGTGGCTGGGCCGGCATCCTCTCGCACGGCCGTGCGCTGGCAATACGGTGAGCGAATCACCGCGCGCACAGGCGCCCGGTGGCAGAACGCCGAGGAGCTGCGCCACTCGGTCAGCGTCGCATGGCAAGAGGCCAATCGACTGCGCGCCCTTGCAAGCACCCGGTGGCAGAACGCCGAGGAGCTGCGCCACTCAGTCAGCGTCGCGTGGCAGGAGGGGTTCCGTCTGCGCGCTCTCGCGTCGACCCGGTGGCAAACAGCTGTTGGGGCGTCGTATCGGATTACCCAGCGCAGTGGTGCGGCCCAGCAGGTCCGCCATGTGCTGGCCACCCGGTGGCAAGAGGCCCGGCGCCCGCTGGCAGGCCAGAGCACGCTCACGCAGCCCGAGCCGCCGGTGGATGAACCCTGCTACGACCCGGCGACCTTGGGTCAGCTGGAGTTCTGGCAGCCCTGGGCGAACGATGGCCGGCTGGTGTTTGTTTGCAAAACGGCGCCGCTGCCCCCCGCCGGCATCGTCATCCCCACCCGGAGCACCTACGTGGTCCAAAACAGCGTAACCCTCTACCGCCTGCCGGCAGGCATCGAGTTCAAAGCGGAAAGCTTCGTCCTGGACATCGACAAAGATTCCTGGACCTTCGGCTGGTCCGCGTCGCTGCACAGCAGCGCCCGGGCGCACCTGGTGCGTTCGGCGCCCGACGAACGCGTCGAGGTGGAATGTGTCGTCAACGGCGTGTCCTATCGTCTGGCGATCGACAGCATGGGTCGCGACAGATCGTTTCCTGAGTCGCGCATCGCTGTGCGAGGTCGGGGCCGGGCGGCCGAGCTGGACGACGTGGATCTGCCGTTTGGCAGCACGGCGCCGCGCACGGCCCAGCAGCTCATGGCCGACGTGCTCACAGTCAACGGTGTGAGCCTGGGCTGGACGCTCGACTGGCAGATCGATGACTGGCTGGTGCCGGCCGACACGTTTCTGTTCGGTGGCTCGTACATCGGTGCGCTGCGTTACATCGCCGATGCGGCCAAGGCCTACATCCAGCCGCACCCGACCGACAAGGTGCTGCGCGTGCTGCCCCTGTACCGGCATGCGCCATGGGACTGGGCGACCCTGTTGACGCCCGACATCGAGCTGCCCGCCGCAGTGACCTCGGTGGTGAACATCGAAGAGGTGATGCTGCCTCGCTACAACCAGGTGTTCGTCGGCGGGGTCAACAAGGGCGTCTTTGGCCCGGTGATCCGGAGCGGGACGGTCGGTGGCCAGGTGGCGCCACAGGTGCTCCACCCGCTGATCACCGCCGCAGCGGCCCACATCCAGTGCGGGCGTGGAGTGCTGTCTGACACCGGTCTCCAAGAGCACTATTCACTGCAGACGATGGTGCTGCCGGAGACGGGGATCATCTTGCCCGACAAGGCACTGCGCTTCGTCGACGAAGACGGGCCACACCTGGGCGTCGTGCGCAAGACACGGGTGCACATGGACACCTGGCCCGAGCTGTATCAAACCCTGGGGGTTGAGACCCATGTTGAGTAACCCGCACGCCCGATTTCTGGCCCTGCTGCCGCCGAAGCCACGGCAGGTGGGCACTGTGATCGCCGTCGACGGCGAGGTGGCCACCGTGGAGCTGCCCGGAGGCGGCCAGCTGCAGGCACTTGGTGCTGCTGTGGTGAATGACCGAGTTTTCGTCCGCGATGGAGTGATCGAGGGCGAGGCGCCGAACCTGACCTACATCTCGGCCGAGGTGTAGCGGGGGCGGAAAAAAGACGGGCGACCTGACCCGGTGCGCTAACACCTGGTCAAGCCCCCGAACCTGCAGGATGAGCTGCAAGCCAGGCGAAGACCCGCCACTCTCGCGAGAGCAGGTCAAGCCTATCAGAGTTTTTCTGACGGAAAAGAAGCTTGCAAATGGAAAACATCAAAGCGGCACCGCTAGTGCCATGGATCGGTGGCAAACGGCGCCTGGTCAAACACATCTTGCCGATGTTCCCGGCGCACACCTGCTACGTGGAGCCCTTCTGTGGGGCCGCAGCCTTGTATTTCGCCAAGACGCCGGCCAAGGCCGAGGTGCTGAACGACATCAACGGCGAGGTGGTCAACCTCTACAGGGTGGTGCGCCACCATGTAGAGGAGTTCAACAGGCAGTTCAAGTGGGGCCTGACCAGCCGCCAGATCTTCAAGTGGCTGCAGATCACGCCGGCTGAGACGCTGACGGACATTCAGCGAGCGGCGAGGTTCTTCTACCTTCAAAAGCAGGCGTTCGGGGGCAAGGTGCAGGGTCAGACCTTCGGCACGGCCGCCACCACACCACCGAGGCTGAATCTGCTGCGGCTGGAGGAAGATCTGTCGGCGGCACACCTACGGCTGGCCAGCACGTACATCGAACACCTGGACTGGTCAACGTGTGTGACCAAGTACGACCGCCCAGGGACGCTGTTCTACTGCGACCCGCCCTATTGGGGGACCGAGGGATATGGCGTGGGGTTCGGCCTGGAGCAGTACGACCACCTGGCAGCCCTGGCCAGGTCAATCAAGGGGCGGATGATCATCTCGGTCAACGACATCCCCGAGATGCGCCGGGCATTCAAGGGCCTGACAATGAACCGGGTGGACATCTCGTACTCGGTTGGCAAGGCTGCAGACCGAAAGAAGACCGGTGAGCTGGTGATCCAGAACTGGTAGCCGCCCACCGATGTAGGGTGGTGTTTTCTGACGGAGAATTATCTTTCCCAACGCGAAAGCATCACCCTCATCCATTTATCGCGCTTACGAAGGCGCATTTATCGCGCCGCGCTTCATTCGCGGTCGGGTCGTCTTCGAAGGCCAGG
>Ga0209416_1000521_pt1 | contig 39517 bp, 60 predicted proteins | sample RifGroF1_FD_184001 | JGI IMG/M metagenome (GOLD analysis project Ga0209416, IMG submission 184001) | Groundwater microbial communities from Rifle, Colorado, USA - Groundwater F1 (SPAdes) (version 2) | ecosystem: Environmental > Aquatic > Deep subsurface > Groundwater | place: Rifle, Colorado...
TGCATAAACTCGGCAGGTTTGAAATTCTCGTCTGTATCAAAGAATGACTTACCCGCCAATTCAGAAGCGCCGTTCTTATTGTCACCACCGATATACCAGGATGGGTTTGAACCGTATGCGTTATTTCCGACGTTGTAAGGAATATCGGCTATTACTAATTGTGCTCGTGGTATCTGATACCCCTTGAAGTTTTGGAAGTGATCGTTTATCAAAACACACGGTATTACCTTTTCCCTGTTCTCTTCCCTATTCAGTCCATTTGTCATTTTGCACCTCTATATCATTTTATCGCAAGGGTGCGAATACTGTCAAGAGCGAAATAAACAGATCGCCTATTTTTTAGGTCATAACCTCGTTTTTTATGTCAATAGGATATGTCGCCATGAATGTGGATGATTTACGCATAGCACACGGCAGGGCAAGCCCGGCGGATAAGTTGTGATAGGGATTATGTTCGTGAGACATTTGTTTCAAGAATTAATTTTCTACCTTGTAGAATGCCACAGGATTGATTTTAACGAGTTTTACGCGGTGAAAATATCAAATTCGATGGGTAGTACCTTGAATCATTTATCGCCTAATATTCGCATGGTAATCAACTATTCCCCCCGTGTCTATAAATCGACTTTATAGCCCGTGTGTGCATAGTACCATTTTTAGTACCATTAAGTTATCAAAAATGATAACTATTGGCAACAGATTATTATTTAGTACTAAAAAGTGGTACTAAAGTATAACAAAATTGTTATGTCTCACCTGTGACGCACAAACGGATTAGTGTCTCACTTGATTATCATAACCATGATTATCTAATTCCCACATTTATCATACATAGTTTGTGGTCAACCCTCACATTTATCGAACGTGAATACCGCCGTTGTATCATCTGAATTAGCGTGAATAACAAAACTCCCCTCGCCCAGACGCTATGCGACTGACCAGGGGAGTTTGTATCTTTCTCGTAAGTGGTGGCTTATGCACGCTTTGTACCGACTGATTACGGGTTGCGAGACATCTTTCACACATCATTGACCAACGATCCCACGTGCGTAATATCGCAGCGCTGGTGAGCTTAACGCCCTCCGTTGTTAAGTCAATGTCTGTGCTATAAGCGGTGGTATGATTCGCTCACTTTTCCATTGCCTGCTAAACAGGTTGTTTGCGACTTTTACGCTCACCGCCGTACTTTTGTGGTGACCGCCCTTTCGGGTTACGGTCACCGTGATAAACGCACAGGGACGTTGCCCACTCGTGCGATTATACCTGATTAGTGTTTCTTGTTATCGAATAAAGCGGCCACCGCGACTACTACTATAATAAAAAACATAACAGTAAGCAGTATCACCAGTCCTCCGCCCATTTGCGTACTCTCAAACATTCTTCCCTAGCGCCTTCCTCACCTGCTAGATGTAATCCGTCTGCATCAACTTCCCGTGTACCGCGTGCTGCAACTTGTTCATGTAGATATACGCGTAATCCAGGAACAGCGGGACACACTTCACCTGTAGCATGAAGAGGGGATGCAAGACGTAGCGAATGTAGAAGGATCTCACCCAATGTCCTGTGCATAAACAACGCCGCTAAATATATCATTGACCGGGCTTACCACGCTCGGGTTGTGGATTAGCGGAGCAACTTCGATATTGTTCACGTTGTTTGACTTCTGTTTCACGCCGCCATTGGTAATGTTAATAAAACATCCGCCCATTGGTTTAGGCACTCCGCCCCTTGTGACTTCCCAACCAGTAGACCCGTCACCATAAGACTGGCAATACCCCGGCGTTCTCACGTGATGTTGTGTGTCGAAGTGATGTATACCCTTGTTGGATAACCTTTCACGAGTGATCGGAATCCAGTAAGCATTGTGTGAATGACCATTGATCACCACGTCTGCATCAGGAAGGTAGACGGCTTGTCTGTTAGTTTGTATTGCGCCCCTGGTTACTGGTGCTTCACCGCCTGACCCGTGAAAATACTTGATCCTGACAGTTCCCTCGAAGCGGTTGTTATTTCGCATCATTACCCGTATCCATCCACCATAACCGCCGTGTAGGATATTCCCGCCGCGTGCATTCAGCGCACTCACCAACCTATCGGATAAATAAGTATTCGCGTTCTTCAGCACCGATAATTCATGGTTGCCTGGGGTAATAAGCACAATATTCTTTGCGTATTTCTCCAGTTGATTAGCAGCATCCATTACCACATAATCGTAGTAATCAGCCCGGCGGTATTCAGGACGCAACGCGCTCATGTCCCGGCGCGGGTCAAATCTACCATTCATCGCATCGAAAAAATCACCAACAATAACAATTGCCGCGTCTTGGAATATTGCTGTATCCAGATCTTGAAAGAATGCTTTGCGATTGCAGTACACGCTGTCGAAATGCACGTCTGATGTGAAAAAGAATTTCTGTTCTGTGCCGTCAATTACAAAAGTGGTAATAGCCCCAACTTGTTTACTGTCGATATTCAATAATCGCTCCTTGTCAATTCCATCGTACACATTCATTCATCGTTAGAATAGTATGCAAAATGGCAGTTAACACCATCGTATAGGTAAACGCGGGATTCTACTAGTACGCAAACGTAGCAATTACCTTATCGCCGCAACCCTCTGAAACAAATTTAAAAGTGTGATGGACTGAATAATGAGATACGTTATTATGGCGGCTATGATGCCCCAAGTCCGGGTTGACCACTTCTCGCGCTTTGCCTTGACCTCTTTTTTCACGGCATCTGCCATATCATCGGCAGCTTTTTTATCCGCGTCGTCACTACAATTCCTATCCTCTAACTTTTGCACGCGCTCAGTCAGTGGTAGCTTACCGTTACCCTTGACAACTATTTTCATCAGGTCGGTAGTGGAGTCCTCAACGTTTTTCACGCGCCCCTCTATCCTGGCAACGGCAACGGACACTTTTGTTAATTCGGTGAATATCTGATTGTTTGTAACTGAAGACGCCATAACTCAACTCCTAGTGCAAAGTGGGATGGTATTGCCATAATTTCGCCAACTTTTCAGCGTCTGTGAAAGCGGTTACAGGCGCGGCGTATGAATAGGTCGCTACGTTGTAAATGTGTGTCGCAGGATCGCCGTAAACATCCTCGAAGCGTACCCGTGAACCGTCACGCGGGTCAATAATGACGTAATACGCGCCAGACTTACCCACAACTAATACCCAGTGTTGCTCAACCAAAGATGTATCAGGGTTATAGTCCACGTGTACCATGACGGGTATTTTCTTTGCCAGGGATTCGTCAATTTTATCCAGTTGTGGACCTGTATACTTCGCGGTGAATTTCAATCCTGGGAGTAACCGCTCGATTGAAGCCCAGACAAACAGGTTGCCGGAATATCCACTGTTGGCAATAAGCCATGTGTTCAACCTTGCCGGATCTGTGTCATACCCCAAATGTTTCAGCATCATTGATACACAAGTTATCAAACATCCATCAGCGCCAATCGTTGTAGTCCCAAAATGGTTATCTTTCCATCTCGCGTCTTGCTGTGAGAATGGTTGGATATTCATAACATTTGACATGTCGATGATTTCATCTTCACTTGTCGGCACTCCAAGCCATGACTTCCACTCGTCAACCGTTCCCAGGAATACGTTTAGATCGAGGGCGGCGGACTCCATACCTAATTTCATCCCGTCCGCTATTCCATCGTTATTTATGTCACCATCTGAAGCGTACTGCCACAGCTTCACGCGCCCGCGCCATTTCCAATAAATAAGTTTATCCAATATCTTCTGATAAGTAACCGTCTTGTTGTACCACGCCAGCCATAAATCGGAATCCTTGAACCAGTCGCCAAACACCCACATAAATCCTGGCGAGAAGTACATACTAACATTCCTGCCAGACAACCTTTTATACTCGACCATGAATGCCTTAACACCTCTTGCGTATTCAGACGAATTCAAGATTGTTATCGCTCCACCATAACTACAAGGCTCACAGTCAATGTGTAACGGTAATTCCCCAGGATCTGCTTTAAGTGAATCCCAACATTCCCCCGCTTGCACGGTTGCCCATGATTCGATTGTCATTCCCTTGCCCCGGTGAGAGTAATAATCGAAGTACCAATACGGCATTCTCGCAATCTTTCCTTTTCCTGATTGCCAGTATGATTTGAACATCCTATCTTCCACAATGCCAAGACCAACGCGAATACCAGCGCCTTTAAACCCCTCGGCGATCAACTTGTCGAAGTTGGGTTTATACGGGGTATCGTATCTATCCTGATACTGGCTTACATCAACTAACCTAATCGGAAAATCACTAAAAATCATCCCAACCTCCACCAACAAGCAAATCCACCATAAGCGCCTGAACATGTCATATGCCGCCCCAAATCATTCTTACGGCAAATTAGGTTGCGCGGCGATACGGGTTGTAACCGTATCAGACGCGCTTCCAACGACCCCGTAAATGTTGTCAATCACCCTATCATCAGCCACCATGACGTGATCTGTAAAATATGTAAGATCGGCAGTCCTGACCGCAGGACCCTGGAACAACAGCCCGGTTGTGTTTTCAGTTACATCGGCGTATTCTGCTGCTATTTCAGCGGCGCTCAATATCCGGCCATAGTATCTAACATCCTCTATCACGCCATCGAACGGGTAAGTTTTCGGATGTGCGGCGGTGTCCATATTTCCAATGGCAAACTGCGCCCCTGTTTCATCGTTGATCGCTCCGCCAGGACGTAACGCCTCGGTAACCCCGGTATCTTCGACGCCGTTAATATACATCTTTGGCAGGGTAGTGGCCGTTGTGCAGTCACGGGTAACCGCCACATGCACCCATTCGTCATAAGGTAACGCCCCAACGGATGAAAACCACGCCCCGGATGTGGTTGGTGCTTCTTGATAAAATCCCAGTGAATCGCCTGACATATACAGGAACCATCCGCCACCAGTGGAGCTGACGCCATAGAACGCGCCTGCAATTATCTGCACGTCCTCGGTCACCCCGGCGGAGTGAATGAATATCCACGCCTCCACAGTGCGCTCGTTTTTATTGATAAGCTCGGGCAAATACCCGAATCCGATCATGTCGGTTGACGCGGCGTTGAACTCAGCCCCGATCAGGCTCAATCCCATAAACAGGGTAAGTGATAGCTTTAATACCCATGTGCACATAATAATGTTCCCTCCGATTACTGTTAGACTTACGTTTTGGATATAGTAATATCCAGATAGCCCAGTTTGAGATTCTACAACCTCAACCAGGTCGCCAACGTCCAGGCTCAACGCGGCGGTCATCATTGCGCTTGATTCGTTAGCGCAAAACGTCAATTTGTTTATTCTGGTATGTGGTTGTTTGTTGGCGTCAAGAATAGATTGGTTTATTAATTGACCGTAGACAAGATCACGCTGATAAGGCTGGTTGATGGTCTCTGGTTGATAGCCGAACTCGTTATAACTAACTGAGCTTGTGGCGATTGACTCAATCGGGTTATATGTGTAAATTCCCAATCCCCGCGCCTGGAGGAATGTGATATACCCGTTCAGAGTTGAATTATTTGTTACTGTAAACGTGACGCCGGAAGCGGTGTAGACGGCTGTTACCGTACAATCTGCGGTGATATTAGTCCCCGTGCCATCCGCTTTCGTGTTGCATAAAAAGTCGGTGGTTGCTACAGGGTCGACCATCGTATCTGGGTCAGCGTTACATCTACGCCCCGCCCCGCTTGGATCTGTGTAATTTGAGCTGAATACTACAGACTGATTCGACCCTACCAACATGGGCGTTGCCAGGTCATACAGCACCTTCACGCCGCCACCAATCAAGTCAATTTTCTTTGGATAAGCCGTGACCGTCACCTGGTTAATAACGTCACCATCGTTTATATCGGCATCTACCATAGTGTCTGATATGCTTAAAGAGGCTGTGCCAGAAGCGTTGCGATGATACATATTCTCAAACACCAGCGTTTCGCCGTCTGTCCCATCGTGCCTGAGATAAATAAATCCCATCTCTGACCTTGCAATTTTCGCAAACTCGGAATAGGCTACTGTTTTATTAGTGGTCATGTCAAATGTTGCCGGGAATACTACCTGCCCGGTGTCAAAACTGGTTGCAAGCGGACGAAGGTCGGCGGGCATTGCCGCAATAATTGTGTCAAGCGCCTGGTCTGCGGTCTGGTCATACCCAACGCCCAGCCCGAATAAAGGATATTTCGCGGCTCGATCCAGCCAGTCAACCGCCGTGATCCTGACCGAACGCTGCCCGTATAACCCCGTTGTTGGTTTTATTTTGTCGATATAGAATCGCTTAACATAATCAGTTGTGCCAAATGTCTGCACCAGTTTTATGGGGACGCCAACCTTGAACCCGCTCATTAATTCAGCACGCCCAGCGGAGAATTTCCAGCCCGCGTTGTTTAGGGTAAGTGTCATAGTTCCGGTGCTCGCCAGGATGTCTAGTGGTCCATTCCCGTTGATACCCCACTTGAGACCAATATTGTCCCTGTGCAGCACGTATGAGGTAATGTCTACCCATGCCGCGCTTAGATATACCCACACGCTCCACGAAGTAAGGTAAACGCTCATCCTGCCGCCTGTAGTATTGAGTCGCGGATTGTGCGCGGTAGAGACTCAATAGCTGCTAACAATTCCTGCTCGTATCCACCACCGGATTGCCCCGCAGGAGTAACTTGCACGTGTTCACCGGATTGAACTCTCATGGGGAATGAGTCGTTGGGGTAGCCAGGGGGTACAATGAAGTCTCCGCCGTTGGCATACCCATAATTGGTTTCGGCATCTGTACTGCCAGGAGCCGCAGGACCGCCGCCGTTTACGTTTATATTGAACGAGGCGTTTTTGTCATTTGGGTCCCAATTTTCCCACTCGCGTTGCACCCTTCGCATTTCTGAAATGGCGTCAGCGGAATAGATGCCCCACTGGACGCCTTGTGCTAGTAGCCATTCCATCTCGTCATCAGTCAGAATGCCATCAGCCATTGCTTTCTGGTCGAGGTAGCCTAAAATTATTCTATGAGTAGCATCTTCGTGCGCAGCCGCAACTTCTCCAGCCTTCACGCCATTTGTCACTAATGCCGCGTCAACCCCTTTAATTGCAGTGCTTGTCTCGCTGTAACCCTGCTTTATCAGTCGCGCACGTTGTTCAAGTAACGTGGCGCGTTCTTCCGCTATGGATTGAGACGCTTCAAGGTAAGTCTCTTCCGCCTGTGTAAATGAAGCTGCCATTGATACCATGTCTTTATTGGCGTCTGACATTTTCTTCATGGCGTCTTCAGCGTCTAGCGCCGCTTGTGCAAGGTCAGACACACTAGAGGCGGCGTCTTCACCCTCAACCCCAAGATGCCCCATTTGCGTCGCTACTTCTGGAATAGAACCCTTCAACAAGTCCATATACTGCGATAATCGGTATTCGCGCTCTGACAGTAACCCTATCTTTTCGGCAGTTTCGTTAGTGATAGCATTACCTTTGCCCCATAACTGCATTTGTTGGTAGCTGTTTAGCGTCAAAAATCCAAGCGCTCTTGCGTTGTCAATTATCTTTTTCTTGTATTCGTCATAACCAGCGCCGCTTGCACTCATTTGAACGGCATATTTACCCTGAACATCTAGTAATTTTGATTGTGTATTAAACAGGTCGTTTATTACACTTACGGTTTCCGCCATGTAGGGGAGTACAACACCGCCAACTGTTTCACCCAATTCCCCCAGGTTGTTTTTGAATATGGCAACTTGCCCGGCGTAGGTTGTACCCATTGCCTCAGCCATGCCGCCAACTTCGGTATTCAATTCTGACATGATTAACTTTTGGTAGCCAGCCATGTCCCCGGCTTCAAACATCGACTTCGCCATTTGGATTTGAGCATCCGAGAACGACACACCGATCCGTTTCATTGCCGCCATACCTGACGGGTCATTCAGCGCTTTACCTAACTGGATTACGGACGACTGCAAGTCACCACCAAACGCGGCGGACATATTAAGCGCGGCTTCCATTGCATCTGGGAATACTTCGCTGCTAACTTTTGTAAACGTGAGCATCAAGGCTTCGGCGGATTTGATCGTGTCGTCGTCGTATATGGTGACTTTTGCCAACGCAGAGGCTATTCCCTCTAACGAGTCGATTGTCATTCCAGACACACCATTAGTGGATTCAAGCACCTGCTTTAGCCTGGTGGTCGCCTCTTCCGCTCCAATAGCCTCGTTGACCGCAAACTTTAATCCTTTTGCGATCAAGTCAAATGCAACGGCGGCAGCCCCTATCTTTCCGAGGTTGCTGATAATTTTGCCAATGTCACCATTAAGCATATTCGCGCCGGAAGTAAACTTGGAGCTGTCTATTCCGATCTCGGCTAATATTGAAGAAACTCGGGTCGCCAAATTTACCTACCTTTTATTGAATGCCGAACCAGCCGCTTTATTGCGCCCGTCCACGACCTGTAAATACTCATGTAAATCACCCATTTTCAGCGCGTCAACGTACTCAAGCGTCCATCCGAACGTCTGTGCTAACTGCCAGCGCATATCCTCAAAAGGCGCGCCTTCCTGCCCTATTCGGGAGAGGTAGACGCGCTTTGAGAGTTTTTTGGGTCAGCCAACGGTTGACTGCCAACTTTTAGAACTGACTGGACAATCCTACGAACATCATCCCGCAGCATTTGGTCAAATTCATCGGCTTTGATTCCGGTACACTTTTCGAGGAACAAGTTATCTTCTTTGTGTGTACCCTTACCTGAGAAAAATTTTGTCCATTCTCCCCAGGTAATTTTGCCAACGTCAATAACCGTGTTTACACCGTTGCTAAGCGTTATCTCTCCCATGTGTCAGCGCCCCTTAATTACTTGCTTTGGTGGGTGTACCGCTGCCCTGGAAGTCGCAGGAAATTTCAACAACATCCGCATACGGCCATGAGATATTAGCTCCGCCAGCGAACGCAGGGATGGTGTACTTGCGTTTCCCTGATGCGGTGCCTTCCGGCTGGATAATAAGCGTGCCGAATGTGTTGGATTCGAGTGCATCTTCTAACGCGGTTCCTGCGGACTGCATAACGCCCTTGTAGGAAACTTTGGTATCCTTCACGGTGCCGATGTAACTTTCAAACGCGTCAGCGCCTGCGGTTGCGTTGGCAAGTTTGCCACTTGGCGTGTAGGATACCGTGCGGAAGTCACCGCTTAACGCGATGGTGCCACCGGATGAGGGGAACCAGTTGATTACTAAATCCTTACCTGTGATTTCTGCCATCTTATACTCCTGTGTGATTTGAATAAAAAACGCCCACGTTACCATTCCGGTAAATCGCAGGCGCAGCTACTAAAGCGGGGCTTGATTGCTATTCAGTTGTCATTTATCTCATGTTGAGTCCAGTCGAATCCTGTATTCAGCACCGACCATGTAAGACTCCCTTCCCGACGCATCCTTTTCAGGTAACGCATATCCGCTTTCACGCGCCAGCCAGAAGTTTGTAAAGCCTGTTACTGTCAACGGTTTGTGGTGTAGAAGGGTATCAATTTGCCCGTCAATCGTTCCGGCTGTGGAGGGTGAAGCGGCATACGCCCGGATGAACAGCACATCGTTTTTAGTCCTGTTCGGGTTGTCGTTATCGTCAAGATCTGCGGTGTAATCCCAGACAACGTAGGGGAACGGGTGATTGTCAGGCGCTTTGAGGAAGAAAACACTTGTCCCTGCTGATGTAGCAGTACCGCCTAATCGTGAATAAAGTGCCGTGTTCAGCGCGTGTAAACTCACTTTAGCGCCTCCTTTACGTCATTGAAAAACTTATCCGCTTGTTTCTCGCAGGCGTTACCGAGAAAATGAATCGCAGGTACGCCTCGTGAACTTCCTAATTCTTGCCATATACCATAATTTACGCCGTCCTGTATTGACCAATTCTCACCGCCGCCTTCTGGCAATGCAGATATGCTGTTCTTCAACGCGCCAGTATCCACCGGGGCGTTTTGAGCGGCGTTCGCCTGGATTGCCAGCGCGTTCTTCTTGACCGCTTTCTTCGCCTTTTCTACAGCGGATTTCTCATACTGCGCTAAAGGCTTCGTGTCAATCTTCATGTTGAATATCAAGGTATCTTCTCCACTGCTAAACGCTTGACGCCAATCCACGACTGGTTAGTGTTCACGCCGACAATGTTATAGGTATCCGTGCCTATCTGTATCTGGTTGGCGGTGGTGATCGTTTTGTCATAAGCCATTGAGACTATGCCAGTCTTGAATGATTGCACCGCTCCGGCTGCCATTGCCTCTTTACCCGGATTGGGGAAGTCGAGGCGACAGGGTACAGCCGTGCCGCCTGTGATTGTCCCCGCCGTGTCAGTCCATCCACCCGCGCCGTCACTGGTTCGCGTGATACCGAGCACGCTACAAGTATCAGGGAATAGTTGACCAATATCAGCGCGTATCTGTGCAAGTTCGGCGGCGGATAATCCCTGCGTCATGTCATATCTCCGCGGACTAATTCGACAGGCGTACTCATTGACACGCTTGCCATGCTCTCATATCTTTGAGCCATTTTCATGCACATGGTAGCCACATGACCGCGCTTGATGCTGTGACCATCGGTTGAGAAGTCGATCATCTCACTCGCGTGTGCTGCCTTCTGGAACCACACATCGGCGGCGGCGGCGTAAACGTCATAAGAGAATCCGGTTAAGAAGTAAGCCGTCCCCTTCGTGTCAGCGGTGAAACTGATCAATCCCTTTTCGTAATCCGCGCTCCAATTTGCTGTACCTTGTGCCGTACCGCCAATGTCACGGATAATGAACCTGGATGTACCGCCAACGGTTGTCTCGAAGAATCGGTTGTTAGACTGGTAGTCGAGATAATTGACCGTTCCGCCCGCCATGATTGGGATACCGCTTATTACTTCATCCCTGACTGGAGTAACATACCTGTCCATCACGGCTTGCAGTTGGTCATCACTCCAAAACGTAGCGGAGCCAACGGTGTAATCCGCCGTCCCTGCGTTGGTCATGCCTCGTAAGGTTGTCAGTAACGTACTCATTCCTGCTCTAGCGGTCATGTTGCTCCTTGTTTATTCCCTTTTATAGTGGCAGTGTCAACGTATTAGCGCGTCTGAATATTCGCCATTGTGCATCGGAATTCCAGACCTCGCCAATAGCATACGCAACCGGAACAACGTTATCTATCTTTGTCTGATAAATTTTGTTGAATGTTGCGACAGATCTGTCTTGAGTGAATAAGTAATACCCGCCCGTTATCTGGGAATAATCACTAACGTTTAGCGCCAGGTCAGGGGTGTAAAGCAGCGCGGCATAATACCCGTCAGAATCATAAACATAACCTGCCGGACTTTTGGCATTTACTACCTTCGATTCGTCATCTGCGCTTAGCGTTACGGATTGTCCTGGCAGGGCTATATTAGCCCCCTTCTCCATAAAGATACCAGTTGGGAACATGGCGGGATATACTGTTATTGTGACTCCACCCAACGCCCAAGTTGTTTGTGTGGTTATTCGCAATCCCTCGGTAGCAGTCGGATAGTACGTAGTAATAGACGTACCAATTATGGTTGCTCCGGCTCCAATCTCAGAATGATACAGACTGGAATTCCTTGCAAACGAGATAACAGTGCCAGCCGTAATACTGCCGTCGGCAGGAGTTACCGCAACGCCATCCACCGTTATAACTGTTGAATTTAGTACAGTATTTCCGTGACCATGCCCTACCCACTCGCTATTGGTCGCCCCTGTTGGTTTTATGTGCTGTACAGCCTCATATACCGAAGCGCCAGCCGCAGCGCCAACTAATTGCTGGGTTTCCATAAATATCCCGGCGGTTGCGACTGTTACTGATGTACCGTTATAGTACATTCCGGTAATGTATAGTCTAGTGGCGCTTGAAGCGTCTCTTTTATACCCCGTATAGGACAATACAATTGTATGAACACCGGCCGTTAAATCATTTGCAAGTTTAAGTTTCACGTCATAATCAGCGGCGGCGGAGTACATATCAATTACCCTGTCAGTTGGATTGAGAGTACCGCCATTTGCCACCAGGATAGTATTCGGGAACGTTCCTGCGTCCACTAAATCTTGAGCGGTTGAGAGTAAATCCGCTAATGTATTGTCTCCGTCAATCGAAACTAGAACAAGCCCGGCATTAGTAGTCTTCACGTGCCTTATACCCACCCTCTTGACGTTCGCGGGAGTGGTAAATGTGATATACCCACCTGCGGTTAAGCAAAAACTGTAAGTACCACCATAAGCAAGCGCTTGAGCAGCGTCATTGGTCCATGTTCCTGTTTTTACTGCATAAGTCGCATTATTGTCTTTGACTGATGCCATCGGAATACGATCTTCCATTGTAGAGACCGCGATGTCCGTTTTCCCAGAAACTGTAAACGGAGTGAGCTTTGTCCCGTGATACCTTCCGTCTTGAATTGGAGAGTACAACCAGTAGGACGTACCAACCCGTTCAATGCCAACTTGACCACCGTCACCTGTGAATAAATCAAGTAGCGGTCCCAAGTAGTTGGTGCTAATAGTAGGGGTTCCGGCTCCCTGGAAGTCACATGATATTTCTACAGTGTCATCAAATGGCCAGTTGACATTACCACCCAGAGAAAAAGCAGGGATCGTGTATTTTCGTTTACAAGATATAGTCCCCTCGGGTTGGATTATCAATGTTCCAAACGTGCCCGCTTCTAACGAGTCCTCAATAGTAGTTACGGTGGTTTGCATCACGCCACGGTAGGAAACCTTTGTATCTTTAGTCAATACCAGGTAATCCTCAAATGTAGCACTACCAGTAGTTATGTTTAACAGTTTGACAGACGGGTTATAACCAACCGCGCGAAAGTCTCCGCTCAAGTCGATAGTCCCGCCTGTCGTAATCCAGTTTATCAATAAATTCTTACCAATTAATTCTGTCATTTTACACTCTCATTTAGCCAGTTATCACGGTTCTCGCGCCATTCGATACGATTCCCCATGTTTGACGCGCACACAAAGCAGGACGCAGGGACTTCTCTCGTGGATAAGTAATCCGCTAATGCTTGTTCGGTCAGTTCCTCAATCGCGATCCCGTCAGTCTCTTTTGGCAGTCCTAATAATATTGAAGGGATAAACGGCGCGGTACAGCAACGGTAAAAATATCCTTCGTCAATCACGTGACGGTTGATGTTGTACCAACAGGCGTTGAAGCGCCCCTGTGCTATGTCCTGCGGTGACGGTTCCTTGTATGCACACTCCGTAAATATCACCGGATGCCATTGTAGGGATGTTCCAGCCCGCTCACACTTCGCGGTGATATAGGCTCTTTCAGGCTCCCCGAGTTTATATGGCGTGATGATCAATTCATCCAATATCTCAAAGAACGCGTCCGGCATTTTGTAGATGTTCTGCCCGTTGGATGTAACTTCAAGGGTATCCGCTATGCCTGAATCCTTGACAATCTGCAACAACTCCATGATGTCGGGGTGCAATGTAGGCTCACCGCCCACAAGGTTATAGCGGTCGAAGTGGACTATCTTAGCCATTGCGGTGAGGTCACGTTCTAACGTGGCCGGCTCGATAAAATACGGCTTCTGCATGGGTATGAAGTGGTTACATCCTACACATGAGTTTTGGCAGGCAAGCGTGACGTTCGTTTCACCGTGCGGGCGTTTTATCATTCCTTATTCCATTCGATTATTGTTTTTCCGTTATGTCCATGAATGTTTTCTAATTCTTGAATACTGTCATAGACCGTAATAGACTTGAACTTTGTTAGCCAAACCAGCACACACTTCCCCTCCGAAAAAACCACACCCTCAGCAACAATGCCAGTTCCCGAAATTCCCGACTCATCTTCAATTCGCAACAAGTGGAATGTTTTCATCCTGCATAATCTCCATCGAAGTAATCCTGCGTTTCCAATTTGTCATAAATCAATTCCGGCATGTTGTACCGTGCGTAATGTGGCAGTGTCCCCGCGCCTTCCCTGATTGCCTCGTACCTGTCCGCTATCTCTTTGCGTTGCTCGTATGACTTGACCAGTAACTTGTGATGCTCGATAGCGTAGGGGACAACTTGTCCGCAGCCGTTGGGATTTCCGGCGTGAATGAAATTAATCCCGAGCATATTCTGTTTCAACCCTAACCGCGTCTGTAAATCAGGGTATATCCCATCGTTGCAAAGTGTGTGATACTTGTCGGGGTACATGTACACCCTGGGAAACGCGAACAGGTTACCGCTCTCATACTTCTTTTGTCGGAGCCACGTTTCCAACGCCGGACTGACAACTTCGTCATCATCCAGCCGTAAAACATAATCACCTGAGCAGGCATTCACGGCTAAATCTGATACCATTTCCTGCAAAGGTACATCGTGCGCGGGTAGGTCGATTGCCACGTCTGCAAACTTTCTAAGGCACCCACTTTGCGCATTCTCGCCGTCTAATCCAATTACGAATTCACAATTAAGGATGGTCGCCAGCCTGTGCATCCGCATGATGAATAATCCGGCGTGCGGTTCCGCGTTGGTGACACACAAGATGGATAAACTCATTTCGCTACCATAAGTAAATCAATCGCTCTGAAAAGAACGCCCCCTAAACAACAACCGCACATTACCGCGACTAAAGTAAAAAGCACAAGTAATTTCTTGAAGTCTTTTTCGCTCATTTCGCTCCCTTTACCCACATGAACGCCTTTTGAAGTGAGGACGCTACCCGTTCTTCGTGCTCAATGTCGTCAGTGTTTTCGTCTGCTCGCATCTCGTTTAGAAATATGTGCATCAATTCGTGTACAACCGTTTCTTCAATCTCTTCGTCAGACCGATCCTGCATGTGGGTTATATTGAATGTGAGTGTGCTTTCCATGTATTTCCAGTTAGTGTCGCAGATTGCATCACAACTCATTCCGCCTTCCCAGAAGTCAACAAACACAACCTTGACTGTCTGATACCCTAATCCGGTATATTTAATCCACCATTTCAGATACTTACTAATCAGTTTCTTTGTCTCTGCAGGCGTTCTCATTGTGCAATCCCAAAAGTTAGTTTTTCTAAAGCCTCACGCGCTTTGCGTTTTTTTGCGGCAATCGACATTCTATTTCTGGATTCAACAGAACGCTTCATTCCTGTGTGTGTTGCAGCGACCTTGTCAATCGACTCTTGGCTGTGTTTTATTCCAGTTAGCGCTATGGATAGTTTTTTCTTTACTTCATCAGAAAGAGGTTTTCCTAAATGAGACTTCAAAAGTTGTTGTTTTTGAAATTCAGATATTGTTTTACCCTTATTTTTTTCTGATATTTTTCTTTTTGCCTCTTCCGTATGCTTTAACCCAGTATGAGATATTCTCATTCTTTCAAGAGACTCTGCTGAAAACTTTATTCCTTTATTACTGTCGGTACACTCTAACCTGAAGTTATAAATATTTTTACTGAAATTAACCACCGCTTGTTCATATCTTGTTAGTTCTTCCTTTTCACAGAACAAAACAATGTCAAACATGAAGTTTTCTTTACCAAGCAAGTTATAGGCTCTTTGTAAATGTAAATTAGGATGTTTATTTTTATCAAGCATTGAGTAATGAGAACATCGCCTCTGCTCTATATTTATCGACTGTCCAATATATTGTTTACCGTCAACAAGGTTGGTGATTTTATATATTCCTGCGCTGGTCATCGGTTATCCTTGAATGGTAACAATTGTGTTTGTAACGCGCTGTTTGATAGCCGCAAGCAACTTGTCCGCATCTCCAGCCCCCCTATGTATTTCTCCGCGAAAAGCATCTACGCGTTTCAATAGGTCAATCGCGTTTTCAAATATCTCGAATTCGCTTCCCTCACAATCAGACTTAAGAAGCGCAACCCGGTCAATCTCATACGTCTTGAACACGTTTTCAAGCGTGGTAGACGGTACTTCACCACCATCGAATATCATCCCGCCGCCGCTGTTATTCTTGTCTGTGCTAACAGTCACGTTCCTGCCATTCTTGGTGATAGCGCATAATTCAGCGGTGATACCTTCTAATTTATTGCGCTCGATATTCTCAATCATGGCGTTGTAGTTTTCTTCATTCGGCTCGAATGCGATTACCTTGATACCAGGATACTTTTTAGCCAAGTAACACGAGACAATTCCTTTATGCGCTCCGATGTCGATTACCACATCCCCGGCTTTCAAGTCGAGGTTGTCTAACTTGTAATCCTTCTCAATTTCGCGGCTGATAATCTTGGTCAAGCCGTCTGAATCAGGTACGAGGTCAAGCCCGATATTACTTGCGAAGCCGTCTTTGATAATCTCGTTACCCTTCATTTCGTCATTGCACCCTAAACATGGAACGGACATGGAACCATCAGGGTTATACAATCCAGTCTTGCCCCACTTGTGCATGTGTCCCTTTACGGGGTCGTGGACTTCCTCTGCCAATTTATCGAGGTAAGGAACCCAGAAATCTTTAACAATGAGATCTGCGTCATAAGCCATTGCACCCGCGCGGGCGCGTTCGCGGTAAATTTTGTTACCTTTTTTCTGGTAAGCATTCTCTAACTTTTGATAAATAGCTCCAATGTGAGGGACAAACCAATAAGCGCCGTATTGTGTATATTCCGGCTCCGCTTCTGTGTCGCGGTCAAGTTTCCATCCCGAGAAGCACAACTCGCCCATTGAGGACCAGTCGCCAACGATCACCGGGCAGCCTGCCGCTTGCGCTTCCAAAATAGGAATTCCAAACCCTTCACCTTTTGAGCACAACAGGTGCACATCCATTGCGTTGTAAAGCAGGTTCATTGCACCATCCGGGTAACTCAACGATGCGTAATGGTATTGGTTGGCTAAAATTACATCCTTGCCTATTTCCAGCCCTATGAATTGGCAGAAGGCGGGAATGTCAAACCCTTCGCCGCGCGTACCATCAGCGGTATGCAGGTATAGCATTGTGTCAGGGTGTTTGTCATGCAGCATCTTGAATGCGGATATGTTTTCAGCGAACGCCTTACGCGGGGGAAATCCTACGTTAGCCGCGACCATGCCAACAATGAATTTATCCTCGGGGAAGTCAATCTTGGCTCTGACTTCGGAGCGGTCAAGCGGTTTGAATACGTCTGTATCCACGCCATGAGGGATATAGTCATAATCCATCCCGGCATCATCCATCATCTTGGCGCCATGCTTTGAAATAACGATTCTTTTATACGCTTGCTTTACGGCTTCTGCGTTCCCTGTCGTGATAGGGTGAGAATCTATAGGAAACCAGGGTATCCACTTCGTATTAGGAAACTGATCAGGCTCACACACCCACGCATCCATGAGGGATATAACCACGTCTGCTTTTGCGGTCTTAGCGTGTTGTTCTAACACATCCTGACCGTACCTGTGTCGCGCGTTCGGGTATATTTTTATCCCGTCAACCCAGTCAAGCGTGTGTCCTGATAATCCCGCGAATGACGAAATACTCATGCTGTATCCGGCTTTTTGCAGACGCGGTACAAACAATCTAGTCTGACAACCATATCCGGTAGCGTAAAAAGGGCTGTTTGAGAACCACGAAATAGTCAGATTCTTTTCAGTTGTTAATGTGCTTTTCGCTTGTGTTTTAGTCATGTAGCACCGCCACATTTTGCTGAGCCATATAGCCAATTTCGGTCATGTCGCCATTGTCATGTTCTATTTCTTTATAGTGCTCAAGAAATTCTTTACATATTTCTTGGTTTTTAGTCACCGATGCAACATACACAATACCAGCCGAACTTATGGCTCTTATTTCTAAAGATACAATTGGTTTTATTTCACTTGCAAAATCTATAAACTTTGCCCCAAATTGTTCGGTTGAAATAGCCTTTATAAACTCGCTATAAAGTTCTAATGCTTTAGTAACATTCTCTCTATTCATTTTCCTAATCCTCTGTTAGGCTCCCAAGTAGGGACTGGCAGGCTGGGGAGGGGGCAGCTTTTCGGGAATTACCCTATCCAGTCCCTTGTTTACTTATTTACCGGGCAGGAATGCCACGTCAACAATTGCGACGGCATTCATCGCCCCAATGTTGTTTTCCTTCACGCCAACCCAGTGACCTTCGTCAACAAATGCGTTGGCGGCGGTTACGGTGATTTCAGCGGGGACGGCTGCAACGGATACGGCGGTTCCACCATCAGCAATAACTTTGCTAACAGCGGTTCCAGAAGTACCGAGGTCAACCAGTGACACCCATGAAGTACCTACACCAGGATTGGTGTAGTTGCACCCGACTACTCGGATTCCACCGTGACCAGTGGGAATGAGGAATATCGGGCGGAGCGCGTTAGATAGCGCCCCTACGTTTGCACTTACGAATTGAACATGATTAGCCATTTGTCATCTCCTATTAGCTGGTCGGGGCAGTGGCGTCAAAGATCATCTTCACGCCTAAAGCAGCGCGGTAAACACCGTGAGCATAAGAGCCGACAAAGTTCAATTCCAGCCCGCGCCGTGATTCGTCACGTTGGGGGTGAACCTTGAACGGATCGCGCCAGTCAAGCATCAAAGCGTTACGTGGGAACACACCGCCAGTGAAATCATCGGATGTATCAGGGGACACAAACGATTGATAGATGGGGACGCCCATGAAGCTGAACGCCTGGGACATTCCACCGCGAGTGATAGCGTCATTGGTTGCGGGCGTGGTTATCACAGTTGCACCAGCCACACTTGCAGCCTTTGCCAGCACCGCAGCCTGATAGCCATGAATCACAACGGACAGAGGAATGACGGTTGATTTATTGGCGTTGCGTGCGCGTGCGATTGCAGCTGCCACGTAACCCCAGGTAATTGCAGTCCCGGCGGCTCCGATGGTTCCACCAGTCAGACTTGCCATGTCACCAACGAGGTCGGCTTCAACCTCTGCAACTGCGGCAAACGCGAGGGCGGAGGCGCCGTCACGGATAATATCTTCCGGGGCTTCACTGCGGGCGCGTTGGTCGCTGATGAAATACTGATCACCGTATTCATACGGTGTGAGGGTAGCGAGCAGGGAGGGGGTGATGGTCGAGCTTGCCAGGTCGTCAGTTTCGGCAAGTTGTTTCATTGCTCCTGCGTTGTACCCGTACAATTTGCGCGGGTTCATGCCAGCCACATCGCCGCGAACGGAGATCAGGTTGGGCATAAGGGCGCTGTCGGTTATTGCGAAGAGTGCGTTTTCCTGCACCGCGTTAGCGATGGCGGATACGTCACTCCACAAGTTCATTCCTGCAGTCATAATTGCTCCTTAGTTGGGTAATGGACCGTTCCCGTAAATGAATGCCCGGCGCTGTTCGTCTGTGACGGTTCCTGTTGACGCGCCCGGATTCGTTGCGGATAGTCCTGGTTGTGGTTTCGGTAAAGCCTTTGCGATTGCTTCTGCCTTCGCCTTCATTTCGTCCTCTGTCCCCTCTGGGAGCAGGTCGTAAATGTCAGCGGGTATTTTGGCAGCCTCACCAACCTTGCGGCGTAGTTCGCGCAGTTCAGCGGCTTTGGTCTTGGCGGTCAGATCGTCAATGAGTTTTTGCGCCTTTTGCAATTCAGACATCTCGGCTGTTTTGCGGTCTTCTTCGGCTTTCTCAAACTCATCCGCCTTTTTCGCTTTCGGCTTCAATTCCCTATTCTCTTTTCGTAGGGCTTCGATGGTTGCCATTGCACGGGCAGCGTCAAACGGTTGCCCGTCCTTGCCTATTTCTGTTTCGGTGGTCACCTCGGTCTTGGCTGGCTCAGTCACGACTTCGGTTTCAATCTTTGCCACTGTCTCAGTAGCCTTTGTTTCTTCAGTCATTGCGTATTCTCCTTAGATAAAATAAAAAGCGCTTACTCTCCCATCTTGGGAAAATAAGCGCGGCTGGATAGCGGGGCTTTGGTGCTATTCGGTTGTTATTACAAAGTGTGTGTCAGGATTTGAACCTGATCGAAGTAGCTCGCCTCTTGTGTGACTCGCCTCATGCGTTTTTAGGGAAAGAGTCGTTACTCTTTTTGCGTCTGTTACGTAGTAACCCTAACGTGTTCCCACCACGCCGCACACACAGTAATTTCACTTGATAAGTAGATAACTTCGTAAGAGTGCTTCGTTATCCGTATCCTTGCCGGGACGCACACCCGGATTCCACTAACTAGCGTCACGTGTGATTCAATAATGTTGATAGTTTCGCGACCTCATCAAGGATTATTTATGTAATCATCGTAACCAGTAAGTCAGTAATCTCCTATTATGCAAAATGGCAGCTATTCGCTAAACGTCTTGATATTCAGCGCATACTTCTTGATTATCGCCTTGACAATCATTATCAGGGCGCGACAGACAATTTCAGCTAAAGCGGTGTCGGACATTCTACAAGTACACCTTAGCGTCCATATTCTCACGGATACCGACAACAACCTCATCCTCTTCGCAATTCTTTGTGGCAATCGCTTGCGCTGCGTCAAGGTCTGCGGCAATCACATAAGCGTATCTGTACCGCTTGTACTCTTCATCTTTTTTGAATCCTGTACCAACGCTGTAAAAATCGACATTGAACATTGAATTACCTTTTACAATCTCTGCCATATTATTCTCCAATCAAATCTTTCAATGGTGTACTGCCTCTCATTGTCCCAAACACGTCATTCTCATACTCTCGTGACAACGCGCTAAACTCAAACTTGCCGTCATTCCATGCTTCAAACTTCGCGTCACCCATGACGTTGCGCTGTGTGGCTTCATCCTGCTGCGTAAACCACTCGGCTCCCGTTTGTTCGATAGGGTTAGGCATTCCCTTGACCCACGGCAAATATTCGCATCTGCCCAGATGATGGTCGTTGCAGACCGTCCCGGCGGGGGCAACCGTGCCGTGCATTGCTATACAGCTATCACACGTCCTGTCGTCTAATTCGGCACACCAAACATCACCTTCAAGGATGTCTGCATTTTCTCTTCGAGTATTCGCGTTCGCTTCCCGATAGGAATAAAGTTGACTTGTGCGCATTTGTCTCATGGCGTCTGTGAGGGGATACCCATACTCATCAGTAATCCAGTTCGCAATCACACGCGGGTTCAATCCTTGCCCGACACGCTCCAATATTCCGGCGGCGATTTCATCAGCGTAGAATCCCGCCTGATTGTAAATCTTGCCAAATAACGCGCCGTCTGGGTCAAGATACTTTGCGAGAAAATCAAGCGTCTTGTCATTCGGGCGGAGGATGGTGTCTTTCGGTATATCCTTGACCTCTATCCCTAGCGCTAGAGCCACGCCTGCCAGTAGCAACTCGTTTCCCGCGAACATCCCGCGCTTTGCGGAATCTGTTACCGCCGCGCTCAATTCTGTGCGCATGTATGCGGAGTAATCATCCAGTTCGCGTGTCACCGATGCAATCAGATTCTTGTATGCCGCGCTTTGCTTCACCTGTGCTGTGGTTAGTTTGTCAATCTTCTGCAACGCTTCCAGTTGTTCTGTGAGCGCCTGTACCTGCGGGTCAATCCTCATGTAGCCAGTTGCGTATGCGTTCGCCATGCGCTCCAATACCAGCGAGTCAGCGTCATCGGCTTCGTTTTTCAGTTTATTCCAGACGTCAGTCAGTTTAGCGGGCATTAGACTGTCAATTTAACCACTACGTTTCTTAATGCGAAATTATCGCTACTATTGTAAAACGCAGTTGTGTTCTCAATATTTACATAAACGCTCTCGATTTGTACTCCGTGGTCTCTGAACAAAGTAGCTCTCCATGACGATATAAGAGCCAAGAGTTCTTTTTCCATCTCTGTCTTTTTATTTATAAGTTCCATATTTTTATTCATTTATTCGTCTCCCAGACGGTTATTTGGTCTTCCCTCGTGGCTCGGTATCGCCCGAATTTTGCTACACCACGAGGGTATCTTGGCTGGTTTGCGAGACCAGACACAGTTCAGGGAAGCGGAGACGAGTTGCATAGAACGCCTTCTAATCATCTCTTATCGCCAATCCCAGAAAGACCATTAGTAAAAACAATTGCGCTACAGTACCCACATAAATTCATTTCCTTAACAATTTCTATTCCTTTTCCGCCATTGTCAATAACGGTTTTACCGTCTTTTGCATAGCGTTTTGGATAAATTTTTTCACGCGTTTCTGACACAAACCTGACTGGTTTATCATAGGTTTCTTGTGGTCGAAAACAGCCTTCGCAAATAAACGACATTATTGTCCCTTCCCTGCCAAAAAGTTACGAATGATTGAGGAGCCCACATTACCGGCTGCTTGTTTCTCTTTCGCTAATCTATTTTGTTCATCTTCCCAATCAATGCCGCGTGATTTCGCTGCGGTCTCTTTCGAGCGGATGCCTAATCCCATTTCACTCTGCAAAGTTTGCACCGCTTCAACGTCATTCTCGGGCAGCGGGTCGCCAAACTTGACTTCGCCGGGGTCAGCTTCTGCACCGCTAAACCCTGCCAGTTGCAACAGTCGATTGTTCACGGTCAGTAACAGATCCCCGTAAAGTAACTGCTTCGTTGCGTTCTTGGCTATCTCATTCTTGAACAGCACACGTAACCCAAAGTTAGTCAGCGCCCCAACCTTATCTTTGACACTCTCACTGTCTACAGTTGCGGCTATCTCAAAGAAGTCGCGGCGGATGTCGTTGGCGTGGTCTCGGGATGAAGTGAGGTCACCGGATGGTTGTAATATGCCAAGTTTCGTGTGTTCGTTTCCGCCAGTTATTTCCAGCGCCTTGTCGGGTCCAACATCAAGGTACTCTTTGCCGTCTGTGTCCTTGAAACGCGGGAATTTGCCGCCAATAATCCACTTCTGTGCCCAGGCTTGCAAGGCTAGAATCTTGTTGATGTTACTCCGCGCTTCGTTGTACTTATCCTGTAAATCTATAATGCCTTCGATGTCGGAATATCCGTACACGTTGCCAGCGTTTGGTAGATTCTTACCATGAACGATAGGGGGGAATGGATAATCCCAAATTATCGGATTGTCTACGTTCTCCCACTTACTTCCAGTTTCCTTACTCAATTTTTGCGTTGTGATAGTCCACTTCAATAAATCAACCTTGTTTGAAGCGTCCTCGTCAACGTATTTGTAACCCTTCTCTGTCAATTCACGCCATGCTGTGTCACCATCATTCCAACGGTACACGTATGCCAGCACATTCTCAATATCATCATGCGCTGTGTGGATGGTCAAGTTGAACGGGTTCAGCGCGACAAGTCGATTGGTAACCGTGCCGTCCATTGCTACCTTACCATTCGGGATTATCTTGATCGCAGGTGTGCCGTATATGCCTCCAAACTGCCCCAAATCATGCAGTAACACGTCCTTTTTATTCGCGTCCCACGTGGTAGCAATAACCTTATCCTGCTCGGATTCACCCTCACCCGGTAAGTCAAACTCAACGCCTGCACCAAACAGCATTGATACTGACCTGTCGACAATCGTTTTCGTGTGGTTGGTGATGACGTTGTAATCTTTGCCTAACCCGGATATTTTCAGCGGCTTGCGCTGGTTCCCGTAGTAGTAACTCATCAACCCGGATAATTCTTGCTGCCGCGCTATATGTGTCTCTTCCAACGCGTCTTTACCACTCAACCCGAACATCTGATTGACTGTATCTACGATATACTGTTTGACAATGTTCGCCATACACGCTCCTTAGTTACTAGGATCATCAAGCGCGATTGAAACACCCGTCTCAGATAGTTCAGTCATCGCCCACACTTTCGCATCTAACCTGTTCGGGGACGTATCCCCAGGTAACCACATGCACAATTCATCTTCAAGACTCGCAAACGTACCCACATGGTGATCACGCCCTTGTTCTGCAATCGCTGCTATCGGCTCCGCTCGTGTTGCCTTGCCCCTGCTTGCCCAGACTAATCTGACATTGACATTTGCGTCTACCTGGTGAATAACGGACGTAACCATTTCGCCCCCGTTATTCTTTTCAGCGACTATGCAATCCGCTCGGTGACGGTAATAGGCGGTTACCGCTGCGCGCGCCCAGGTATCCGGGGAGCCTTGAATACTATCATCCGCTAACGTGTAGTAATCTTCCCCTTCAATGCCGCAAGTCACAATTCCTGCTTCATCCCCGCCTGATGTTGCGGACGGGTCAACCCCTACAATTACCCTTGCTAATGATTCCGGCGCTTTGAGTACACGATACTTGTCAATGTCCTCACGCTTCCATAATGCGCCGGGAGCCGCGTCAACATCCTCTGCCATGATCTCCATGCGATAAGCAAGTGAGGTCATGTCCCCTGTTATTTCCGACAACGCTTCTTTGCTCAAATACGGGTTGTCGTGACTAGTAAAGTGAAACGCTGCGAATCTTGGGTTACCTGCTGCCTGTTCTGCTAAAAACTTCTTGAACAACTTTGCGGCGTGCTGTGGGTCGCGCGCCTTGCTAACACTTCGGGAGTGCAGACTTGGAGGTGTGTAAATAAATGTCGCGTTCCCGTTGTTGTCGAGTAGCATAGGCGCCCCTACTTCGCCCCATGTTGCCTCGTCCATCAACTGCCATTCGTCAAGGTACAACTCATCGGCATAATCGCCGCGCAATGTGTCAGGACTCCAACATGTTTTTGCTCTAATGCGTTGTTCTGTGCCTGGCAGTTCAATGATGTGTTCTGTCTCATTCTTGTAAAACACACCCGCGTCAATCGGTACGCGCAACGCCCTTGTTACAGTGGTCCAAAACCTTTCAACCTGCTCCGATGTGGGAGCACCGTACAATATGCGCTTACCACTCAAAAACCGCTCAGTTGCAGATACACTCACTCCGACAGTTTTACCGCCGCGCCTTCCCGCTCTGATCGCTTTACGCTTAGCCTTGCTGGAAATAAACGTGCCTTGCTTCGCGTGCGGTGTCGGTAGATGTATCTCATACTCAGGCATCAGGCTTGTTGTCGTAGATTACCTTCAGCACAACATCAGCGCCGTCTGCTCCTGTAACCTCTTGGCGCTCAATATATCCGCGCCCCTTGCCTTGTGTTTTCAGGAAGAAAATCATTGCAGTGGTGTTGCCGTCAAGCGCCTGATTGTATAAAGCGGACTCGACATTATCAATCATCTTTTCGCGTTCGTCCACTAAGCATTGTTTTATCTCAGGATGCTTATTCAGGAATGTGTAAACTGTGGTTCTTGAAACATCAAAAGACTTGGCAACAATAGATATATTGCCCCTTGATTTTTCGATTGCCGCTTTAAGTCCTTTGATTGTGAGTGTCATTTTTTATAGTGTTCAATCTGTAATATCTAAGTCGTCTTCTTTGTCCTCAATGTCTTTTTGCGTCCGCTGTATTCTCTGCTCAAGTGTCAATATCTCTTTTTCAGATTGCTTTTTGGAGAATCCGGCGGCGCGACAAGTAACATCCAATACAATGCCGGCGTTCTTTGTTGCGATAAGTTGCGCTGCCTGAGCGATAGAGGTTTCTGGAACGTCAAATATAAACACAATACCCCCATCAACAAGTGTCTTAACCTGTCTGACTGAGGCTGCAAAATGGATTGTGTTTTCTTGACTGTCTACCAATAACGCTCCTTGACCTTCAACCTCAATCCGCTATACCACTCCTGCATATCCGCCTCACCGTACTTTGCACACTGTATCTTCCACCATGATTCTTTGACCAGCCTTCCGCCTGTGCCTATCCATTGACTGTGACACTGCCGACAAACATTCCCGATATTGTGCGGGTTGTCTAACTCGCTATTATTCTTGTCGTGATTTATCAGGCAATGGTGGGGGTCGACTGCGTCACGGGCATGGCACCACTCACACCTCAAAACGGTATATCCTCGTCGACTATCTCAGGCAGGTTGCCCCACATTACAGTTGCTTCCGGCTGCCCCCAAATATGCCCAAAGTGTCTTGACGCGTGACCGCGTTCCAACTCGCAGGGGATAACCTTGTCACCGATGGTATACGCGTCCTGGCATTTCACGGGTATGCGCAGTAAATCCAGCACGCGGTAATCTGCTGCTGTCTCGGTCATTACTGAGCGCGTAACTCTTCAGCGCGTCCCCGGTTGAATTCGTCCATGACTGCCGCTTCGATCAAGTCTGCCAACTGTCCTAAATCAAACTTGATTTTCTTCTCGGTCAACCATTCAGACGCTAATCCAAGCGCATATTCCTTTTTATCAATCGCCAACTCCGCAAGGTTGACTTGCTCGGCTGCCAACACTGCGGAGCGTGCCATTTCCTGCATGATAGCCAACACGTCAAGATTCATGGATGCAGTCCACTTAGCCAGTAACTTCTTGACAATGGCGACCAGGAACACGGCTGCGGCAACTGCAAGAGGCGGGATTACAGCGTTGAAAAATAATTGTAAAAACTGCCAAAAGAAATCGGTCAATACTTCCATATTCACTCCTCAAAATTATTATCGGGATCCATATCAGAGAAAACTATCTCTCTGTCACACAACCGTTTTTCCTGTTCGTATTCGCGCTTTTTGTCACTCACTAAAAAACGTAACCATTCAGGCCAATCCTCGCTGTCACCGTAGATGGATTCACAAGCGGAGCATAGGTCATGTTTACCTTTTATCGGGTGATTACATACGCAAGTACGAAGCATTTGCCCTCCACTATTCATAGGCATCCTGACTGTGCATTTTGTAACGTAATTGGCGTAACCATCTTGAAATTGTCATTCCTGATACCCCCATCTTCGCCCCCACTTCGCGCTGTGAGTATCCCTCCATGTACATCACCATTGCGCTTTTGTGGCGCTCCGGCAATTCAGCCAGTACCGCGTCCATGTCAATCCTAAAATCTACGTGTTCAACTTGTCGCATGTCCCTCCATATAGGCTAACCCTCTATCAAATAAGCGGCATAAAATACGAGAAAGACAATTATTGTCGCTATGCAGATGACACCAATAAACCCCGCGGCTTCTGCCCACCCTACTGTTATGCCCATTACTACAAATACCAATGTCGCCAAACTAATAAGGATTCCTATTCCTGTTAACTTTCTTTTGCTCATATCCCTCCAATCAAAAAGCCCTATCATCATGGTAGGGCTTATGTCACACGGTAGCAATTATGCAAAATGGCAGTTAATTAATGTCAGGGGTCATTTAGCCCTACCGTCTTCAAAATATTCAAAATAAAATCTTCCGTCCCACCCTCTCCAATTGATCATGTCGTATTTTTGGGCAACTTTGAATATGTAAATTTTCTCTAACTTACGAAGCATACCCTGAACGCATACCCTGAACGCTTCGATAGACTGCGCCCTCTTGTAGTGATTACACAATCGACAAGAGGGCATTAAGTTATCAATATTATCCGTCCCTCCCGTGTGCTTTGACTGTTTATGGTCAACCTGCATTGTTTTCAAAGTTAAATCGTGTCCACAATATGCACAGCGGTTATTATATTTTTCGAGCACTTGCTGTCTGCCTATCATCCCTCCACCTCGATATACTCCCCTACATTTGCGTGTATCAGCCGTAACTCCACACACTTGGCAACCGCGCACGGGGTTGACTGCGCGTTTAGTTTCCGGTGTACACGCGCAACATAATTCTTCACCACGCCCCGGGATATCCGCAACCTTCGCGCAATGCCGTCAATCGTTACGCCGTCCGCTATCAGTTGCATCACCTGTCGTTCGCGCCGGGCAAGGGTGACGTTTATCCGCCGCCGTCCGCGTTTGTTGCGCCGTAACTGTGTGAACAAGGTTAAGTCGATCAATGTCGGGTTATCTAGCATTCATCCTCCTCATAGTTTCAGCGTTCCTCTTTTTACCAATCCAGAATAATCTTCGTCTCATTTCAGCGTCAACCTCAACCCCGGCATACTTCAGGTACAACACCGCGCCGTCCTCTGCTCGCAGGAATTCACGCGCTTCAGCATCCCCATTCCTGGCGTCAATGATTGCCTTCGTGATTACCGCCGCCGCCAGATCCACCGCGATATATCCTGTCACAACTTCGCAAGCCTGCTTTTTCGTGTACTGCCTGGACAAGTCAATACGGTGTAGGATGGTGCAAGACGCGCATCTTTTGGCATTCCAATCCAGCCGCGAGTCAATCTCAAACCATGCACCGCAGTCGATACAATTCTTTTCTACCTTGCTAGGCTCAACCGTGAAGAAGTCAAGTTTCACAGATAGCGGATAATCCATCATTCCCCCTCGCTCCTCTCCAAATACTGCTCAATCTCGGATAACGCGCTCCCGTCCTCGATTTCCTTACGGGTGTATTGCAGGTAGGTGAATCCCAAAAGTTGCGCCAGGTTAGCCTTCTCGTAGTCTCGGTGAATTCCCACTGAACTTGAATGACCACTTTTCACCATCCATGTACCACCGTTGCATTCTACGATCAACTTCTTCCCGTCCGTGATAATACAGATGTCAGCGCGAAACTTCCGTGTTTCACAAAACTTATACTCGCGGATAGCCTCGATCCCCACAGCGCGGAGTTGAAACTCTAGTGTGTCGGCAAGGTCAGGGGTCATTCTTCGCCGCCAATTGACTTAAGCGTTTCGGTAAGTTGCTCCGCAAAGAAGCCGTGATTCTGGATGATTGTTGCCCATTCAGATAATTGTTTTTTCATTCCTAAAATACAATCAGCCACGCGCCCCGGAATCTGCGCTACGTTCAATGAGCCACATGACGAACACATCCAACCTTGAAACGTATCCGGGTCAATAGGTACACACACAGTGTCGTTAATGTTTTTGCAATCCGGGCAAAAGAATTTCGGTAAGTCACTCATTTTTCCGCCTTTGAAATCACCACTAATACCGCGTTTACTCCCGTTCCAGATTCCTTAAATGAACCTTCTGGCAATGGCTCTGAATATCCACCTTTGCCACATAACCAGTTTCTAAACTCGGTTGCTTTTTTATCTTCACGGAAAAACGCCCCTGATGACATTACAGATACCATGCGCCCACCCGGCTTTAGAAACTCGTAGGCGTGTTTTACGTGGTCAATATCCTGTTGATTTTCAAAGGGCGGGTTCATGTATATTTTGTCGTGTTCTGGTTCTGAACGTCTCTCAAGAAAATCATCTGTCATGGCAGTAAAATATTTTTTACCAACAAGTACATTCCTACGCTCTTGATTCTTTTCAAATACAAGGATTTGTCTTGCCCCATGTTCCCGCAAAGCGTCTGCAATCGCCCCTAATCCCGCGGACGGCTCTAGAATATAATCATCCTCACTTACTGGAACAAGTTCAAGCATCCGCTCAATGACAGCGCGTGGCGTTTCAAAGAATCCGTCTCTTTCAACTTCCAATACGCCGTTTTCTAGCAACCCCTCAACTGACGGACGCGGGTCAGTCTGGAACAAATGACACCCGCTTTTCTTATTCCACTTTCCGCCCATTGCGTCGAGCGCTTTATTAACCTTTTCGTACATTTTACGGTCAAGTTGTCCGCAGGTAAGTTTTCCAGATAACCCATCGTTCGAAAATACCATACTGCGTAAATACCCTAAAACGTCATTGTCAAACCTTATTTGTTTTATCAAGTTGCTCATTTCACTCCAATCTTTGCCAGTATCCATCTCAACAGTGTGACGCGACCTGTGATGTGGCAGTAATCGCACCATTGACTATCTCCGCCACATCCAGAATATCCAAATTCGTCAATGTAAATGGTGAGGATTTTCAGCGTTCCCTTACACTTCGGGCAAGTTATCATTTGTCGCTCTCGATTTTCATAACAAACTGATTCCATCGCCCTATGGCGATAACCTTTGTATGGCCATCAAAAGAATGATGTTCCCCGTCCGCATCCCACACCACAGAAATCCAACCGTGATTTAAACTACCACACTGGCGTATGGTTGGAATCACATCACAATACGGTAATGGCACAATATCAGCAAACGGGCTCGGCGAATGTTTATCAATACATTCTGGACACTGGGCGATAGCACGAAAAATAACACTGTCTGGAATTTCATTTGTTACCGACTTCCCACACTCAAAACAAAATAGTCTCATTTCTTCTCCTCTTCTAATTTAGCCAGCTCCGCCAGTTCTTCAGCGTTGAGGTGTCTCGCAAACTGATAGTATTTGATTACCACTTCGTCGCCATGACTTCCTCCGGTTCTGGCAAATCCACAAGGGACAAGCGCTTTATCAATTGCTTGTTCAATCATGTGAATAAAGTCAATATGATAGTTATTGCCGTTCGGTATCGTAACAATCAAATGGTCATTCATTTCTCCTCCAGTTTCTTCAACTCCGCCATAACCTCATCGCGGTTAGCCTTCCACCATTCGCTATCATGTTTCAGTATCATGTTGCGCCGGATCACTGCAATCTCATTCGCAGTCGTGCCATTCTTGACCGCTACCGAGTAGTCTCTACGCTGTGCAGGGGTGAGAATCATTTAGAATCCTTTGGCAGTAACTTCAGTTTCTTTGCCATTTTGTTGTAAATATGAACATTGTCCATCAGTCTTTTTTCATCACTCGGAACTAAATATTCTCCGTCTTCCATCCAGACATGACCACAGTTCAGGCATACGCTTGTATATCCGTGCCATTCTTCGTGAGCCAAGAAAAACAACTGTTTAGTCTTGCAAAACGGGCAATCATCCTCTTCTACTTTTTGCTCATCATACCGAGCAAAACAAATGTGAACATTCGATATACTCACCTCTCCACCCCCTTCAGCGCTTCGGCTATCCGATTCCAGGCGAGGATTAATTCTGCTTCTGTCCATCCCCATATTTCAATATTCAAATCTCCGTCATTAAACTTGGCATGTATCCTCATTCTATATTTGTCAAACTTCTCAATCTCCGGCAGCTTCCCCCACAACGGCAGGGGTGACACAGGGGCGGTCAGGTCAGCGTAGCAGATGAAGCGGTGGTCGAACAAGATATCGTACCTATCTTGGCTAATAGCTTCAAATTCCCAAACAAACGGTAATTTGTCATCAATATGCAATACTCGTAACCTCTTCCCCTTCACCTCTTGGAATGTCGGCTTCACGGTTGACCATACTAATTCAGTAGTCATTTTTGCTCCTCTGATAATTCGATAAGTTCCACGCGGTCTACGGTTGTTTTGTCATAAACATATTTGCAATTAGCGCCGTTGGTTATAATGATTACCGTGTCTCCGTACCAAATATCGCTTTCGTCATCAATGGGGTCGACAAAATCATTTGAACCACTTTTGAAGTAGATTACAGCGCGTTTCATTCCCCCTCCTCTGGTGCAGCGGGGAGCAAGGCTTTCTCCGCTATCTTTACAGCATCGGTAAAGTGACCATAGAAATATCCTGTTATGGAAATGTCCATAATCTCCTTCAAAGCCGCGTGATACTTTTCATTCTCTGCCTTCACACGCTCCAACTCGGCATGACAAATTTCAATGTGAGAAAGCAAATAGGATACGTAGTCTTTAGAAGGAATATTTACATATCCATTATCTATGACTCGTTTCCAATGGTCGTGCAGATTTTGTTCGTATGCTATTTCGCTCATTTTCTCTCTCCTCTATTCCTTCAACTCTGATTGGATGCGGGATACCAAATCCTCACAAAATTCATACATATCATTCGCGCCACAGGTGCATTCTCGCTTAGAGAAGTTGTCACACCTTGTTGTATGATGATCCGCCAACATTTTCTTTTCGTCTGCCATTCGACCAACCTCCCCCAGCAGTTCACGCAGGCGGGCGAGGTCGGCGCGGAGACGTTTCAATTCATCTTCCATATTGTCGCGATTGAATTGGGCTTTTACTGAATCTGGTATCCTGCTTCTCATTTCAACGCCTCCTCAACAATTCTTCTTATCTCAACGGCAAGATTGTTTCTCTCGTCTAGACTATCCTCATAAACCATATTTGATATACTTACAAGCGAACCCCGCAACTTCGCATTCTCGGCGCGGAGGGAATCTTCTAGCGGACGGGTGTTCCATTTGTCTTTTGCTTCTAAAATGCTATCGGGTAAACAAATTTCGTCTGGAATGTCAACGTATCCGGTTTCTGCTTCGCATATGTGACAAAAATAATATACGGTTTGTATTGTTCCAGAATCGTAATCCTCTCTTTTTAGGCTTATATCTGCATTGCCGCAAAACGGACATTCTCTCAATTCACTCATTCTCTCTCCTCAATCTAGCGTGGCAGAAGCGCCACATTCATAATACATCGTTTGCACACTGATTTCAAGTGGCAATTAATGTTTGACATATTCCGAAAATTCATTATGGCGCGGACCTGATTCACGTTTGACTTTTGCCAGGATGATTGCACACGCCTGTTCAATACTCTTTGGTCCGGTTATCTTGTAATTCTTCTCGGATAACTCTGATACCGCTTGCGCCATGATCTGATTTGTTACCCCTTTATTTTTCATCGCCTGAAGTGATACATTCCAATCCTCTGGGTCACGCGGGGCTTGTAGTTTTGAGATTGATTCAAAAGCAGAGACGAGTGAAATGTCGCTGCCGTCAACTTCGACTTCTACTTGTTCTTCTTCTTCACTTAACTTCTCTTTACTTCCCTTAACTTCAGCAGGCAAACTTCCGTCATTTTGTGGGCAATCTTCAGGATGTTTGCCAACATTATTTTCGGGTATTGAGGATTCTGGTTCTCTATCTTTTTTCATTCCAATTTGATGTTTTTCAAAATTTGGAAACTCAATAAATTTATCGCCGTCAACTTCATACCAAATAACCAGTCCTAAATCATGCCATTCCTGAATAAATCCCTCAACGTCTTTGGATGTTATTTTATCGTCAAGTCTTGGAAACACAAGTGATTTTACAATGGATGGATCCCCGTAGGTTCTACCCTCCCTATCGGCATGAACTATCAGCCATGTAAACGCCAACATAGACCAGGGAGAACTCAATTTATTTACCGCTTTATCAACGCATATTTCCTTTGACACAAACCTACCTCTAGCCATTTAAAACTCCTTCCATCTCCTCAACCCAATACGACCAGTTTCCAGAAGATCGTATTATTCCCGCGAGTTCTTCTATTGATGTTCCCTGAAGATAGGCTTGCTCAAGATAACTCGTAGCACGATAATCTGTATAAAACTTTTTAGCCCTCATCATATTTACAAGCCTGTAAATATCCTGCATATAAGGCTTTTCAGATAATAATTTTCTACTCTTGGCAATTCTTGGAATGTAATTTATAAACTTTTCGATAGAACTTTGAATTTGATTTCCGTCAATATTTAATAATATATATTGGTCTGCTGACAGGCTTGCACTTTCAAGCATTTCTGATAACCCATATCGCCTTAATGCAGATTTTAAATTTTGTTTTCCCGCATCATTTAGCGAAAACCCGTCCATTCTGGAATTTATATAGTCAACAAGGTTGTTTAATTCTTGATCGTGTAAGTCATCAAGCCCGCCTTGCCACTCCATCATCATTTCAATTTGTTCGCGGCGCTCCTGGAGTTTGTCGAGTTGCGCTTTCCTTTTTAACATAACCGCGTCATCTGATAATTCGCGGTCACTTTTGCCACTATTACAATCAAAACAAGAAGTGATTAGATTTGTTATGTCGTTAGTGCCATTTTTTGAAACTGGCTTTATATGATCCGCTTGCAGTAAAACATCTGGAGCCGACCTACCACAATATTGACAGGTAAAACTATCGCGCTTGAATACCTCAAATCTTGTTTTCTTTGTTAGTGCTTTTCTTTCAGTCATTGTTACCCCTTAAAATAAATTCCCGCCGTCCACAGTTAGTATGATTGTCGAGGTCACACCTGGATAGCGGGAAATTATTTACTAACTCATAATGTAACCTCGACTGTATCAATCATACCACAACCACCGCGAAACACAACTACGTATTTAAGGCAATTGGTCATTGGGTGAATAAAGACTGTTGGTTTTGTTGTTTCTCCATCAGTTCCTTTGAATACCCGTTTGTCTTTATTTCGTCCCTGATACTCTTACATTCGTCAACCCACTTAACCGCGTCCTTGTAAAAGTTTTTCTTGATCTCGAATCCGTATCCTATCCTTCCGGTATTGTTTGCAGCAACCAGGGTTGAGCCGCTCCCCGCAACGGGGTCAATTACAACGTCCCCCTCGTCTGTAAAAATCCGTATTAGTTTTTCAAGTAATGCAACTGGTTTCTGTGTCGGGTGGATTTTCTTGTAAAGGTAGTCTTTATCATCCTCCCAATCCATGACGTTGAATACCATCTTTCCGTTGTTGTTGAACTTTGGAAGTTTTTCACGGTAAAGAAGTAGTGCGTATTCAGCATTCCCGACAATTCGCATATTAGCCTTTAGCACCTGGGCAGAAAAGTTTTTACGAAAAACAAGATTGATATAGTGCTTTATTTCGTATTCTTTTGCCAGTTCGATCAAATAGAATTGCTGTTCAAAACTACAAAAGACAATCATGCAGGGAGCTTTACCCGTTTCCTTTGGTTCCTTTATCATTAGCCTATTACAGAAGTGCATAAACTCCGCGGGTTTGAAATTCTCATCTGTATCAAAGAATGACTTACCCGCTAAATCACTCGGGCCGTTTTTATTGTCACCGTCAATGTACCAGGATGGATTAGAACCATAAGCATTATTCCCTACGTTATAAGGAATGTCCGCTATAACCAGTTGAGCGCGTGGTATCTGATACCCCTTGAAATTCTGGAAGTGGTCATTGATGAGCATTACTATTCCCTCTCCTCTGTAACTCCCGGCTTTGATTCCCCATATTAGCCGGGAGCATGAAACGCTTATATACTCAGCTTCTTGAGTTCTGTGTAGGCAGCGTCAAAATCGCCGCCTGCTTGATTTAGAATATCTTGTCCTTTGACGTTGGATACATTGACTGCCTTTGCCAATTCCCAGAACATCTTTGAGGTAATCTTGACTGGTTCATCAGCCTTTTCTTCAATTGGTTCTGGTTCATCCTGGGGAGGGGCATCATCACCAAATCCCAGCGCTCGCATGTTTTCCTCAACCGAATGAGGTACAACTTCCTGGATTTCAACTCCGGTGATAAAGTCCTCTTCGTCTTCGGCTTCGGTCATGTTCATCATGTCAAACGGATCCAGATAACCCCATTTTTTAAGACCAAGTATCATCACGGTTTTCTTGAACATAACCGGGGGGTCTTTTTGCCACATGCTGTCGCGGCTGTTGTAAGACTTCGAGTATTTCTGACCGTGCGCTTCACACTCTTCATTGGTCATGTAAAACGTCTTTGAGAAGCCGCTCAATAACTGGAAGTAAAGCATGTAACCAACAACCTTACCGCTCTTGCCGTGTCGATCAATCAGGTAATTTCCGGTCATGGTATCTTCTTGGAGAATGTCGGAATCGTAAATCGTTATCAGATTTATAAACCGATATTTCCCTGTTCGGATTGCCATGTGGTAAATGCCCCTCCATCCTACAATCAGGGTTGCTTTACCACCAAACGGTACAATGTGCGCCTGACCTGTTGAGGGGTCAACCGACAATCGCATGGTTGCTGCTCGTAGTGCTGATGATATGATAGAGTTTGGATTGCAGTTCTGTAAATCCTTATTCTGTGCAACTGCAATTAACACGCTGGAAATGTAGCCCCCGGCGTTATTGTTACCAACCACTTCTGCAAAACGGCTGTTGATCTCGTTGCTTCGCATAATGGCTTTCAAACTGTTTTCTTGCTTGACTGCTAATTCACTCATTGCGTTTTCTCCTCTACTTGTCTAATTTGATTGTTGCGGTTGGGTCGGTCTTTGACAATACAACTGGCTCAACCTTTGCTTCTTTACAGATTGCCTTGAAATCATAATCCGTTTCAACTGTGGTAAACTTAGCAACCACATCTGGAACCTCATCTGCAACGGCAGCCCAATCAGTTGATTCGCGCTGTGTTGCGTATTTCGACTTGATTTCATTTGACACAGTTGCGCATGGAGTAGTGTAATCATAAGTAGCGCGTCCGCCAGAATAAGTAACCCGAACACCCCCGACCACCTGTGTTTTTTCTAACTTCAAAACTTCGGCTTCAATCTCGCTTCCAAGAACGTCTAGAGACAACTTATTCTTTTCCCACAACAATATCTTTTCTGCTAATTCTGATGCATTCATTTTCATCTCCTCTAAATTGGTAATTCCTGTGCGTCAGTTGACGCAATAGCTGATAACGAATCCAGGTACGCTTGCGGTAAGTCAGCCTTCTCGATCTCCGCGCCGCACCTTCGGCAGAAGTAGAATATCCCTCCGCCGTGAAAACATATCTCGCCTGATGCACCATCGAAGTATTCGACAGGCTCAACATAGTCAGCGCATATCAGGTCTACGGGGTGCTTGCATCGGATGTCAAACATCATTCACCATCCTCTACATTCACGCCGTTCAATTTGACATACATCATGTGGGCTTTGAGGTCAGCCTGCTTGCACAATTCTTCGTGTTCATTCATTGTGTCAATCATGTGGTAAGTTAGCCAGTAATCCACGTTATCCGTGTATTGTCGCCATAGTCTCTCGGCTTCTTGTTGCGCCTTGATGTATTCGACTTCCAGCGGAGCGCGGACTTTCGGCTTCAGGTCAGCCCATGTGTACGTGCGGTCGCGGTCAGAACATCCTATGCAGGCGGTCATTTCGACTCCTTGTCAAATCTTTCCCAACACTTGTTTTTAGTCGGGAAACTAGCACATGCACTAAAGCTTCCGCAACCAGCGCACTCATCCCATTTTGGCTTCTTATCATAATCTGCGGATTGATACCACCACGCAGGACAAGTAAACTTTCGCATTTCAGATTTGTGAGGGAATTTCTCGCCATCCAACCAATTGGTATAAGGCATTCCACCAAAGTCCATTTTACCGCCAGTTATAATGCCGGGGTTTACCTCAAGTATTGTGTGAATTTTTGCATCCCCCCGTTGTTCAAACTCCTCGTATTCGTGAGTAAACTTACGCTTGCCCATGCCTTTGCAGTCTTGACAAACAACGCCGTAACCGTCACGCTCTGCCATTCCCACATAAACACCCGTACCCTTACACGATTTACATTTTTCAATCAGTTCAATCTTCATCGTTTTCTCCTCTCAAAATATTCAACTAATCCAGCCAGCCCAAGCGCCAGTAGTATCAGAACGTAGCCTAACACGATTGCGGGCATTATTCGTATCCTTTGTCACTGCCGACAATCTCAATGTCATTGACGTCATGCACCAGGCTAACGTGCGGCTTCTTGTCCGCAAACATCTTGTCGATGCGGTCATACATTGCGGTGCCGGATGAAGGGATCTTGCCAATGACGGGGATCTGAGCAACCAGACGGCGGACTGCTTCAGACAATCCAACGCCTTCGACTGAAGCGTATGCCTCAAGTCTATCTTTCAATTCCTGATCCATTCTTACGATTACCGTTTGTGTTTTAGCCATGTTACTCCTCTCGTTTGATTTTCGCGTGTACCATGCGCGACCCGGATTGACACTATCGGATATTGTGTGCTGCTTTCAATATTGCTTTTCCTAATTTAATGGACTGTTCTTTGTTCATGTATACAAATGCGTCTGCCTTGTGTCCCATGCGCTCGCTAGCCACTATAACAACAGAATCTGGCGTATTTGAAACTGAGATTTTTTCGTCCTCAAAAATACCTTCGATTGTTTCGTGTGTAATTTTCATTTTGTTTTCTCCTCTTGTATGCTTACATTATTACACAATGTAATACACTTGTCAATACCCCAATTTCCACCAGTTTCCACCATCCCCCTCCGTGTTCTCGGAATGCTATGCGATATGCTGGCCAAGCCACCAGGATTGATTCTAATGCGCGTAAACCATTAGCGTGTATGTAATTTGATGCGAGAAGTTATCAACTTTGATAACAATTGGCAATAGATTATCATTTGGTACTAAAAAGTGGTACTAAAGTATAATACGAACTGACAAAGGATATTTGACAGTTGCCTATTCCCCCTGTCTACTGGAATATAACAAATTTGTTATGTCCCACTTGTGATCCACAGCCGGATTAGTGTCTCACTTTGTTTCAATTATTGTAAAGTTTTGAAACGGGATTATAAAGCATTTCAATTTTCAACATTTGTTGAAATGCCGGAGTGAGCATCCGAGAAATGAAGCACACGTTAGGATTATTATAAACATGATTATTAAAGCCCACACTTATCATACATAGATCAGTGTCAACCCTCACATTTATCGAACGAAAGTGTGTGACATCTGTGGTACAAATACCGCCATTGTACCGTCCGAATTAGCGTGAATTGAACAAACTCCGAGAATTGACAAGTTTGTTCAGCGTATGGATGTAAACAAAAACACCCCCGAAGGAGTGTCTTTGCGTTGTGGCCGCTAGTTTTACGTCTTGGCGCTACGCGAATCTACAACCACTGGCAAATGTGGAGGATTTCTACCCACCGGCAGGGCATAGTCAAATAGTTCAGGCAGCCACGCCTTTGCGACCAACTTCCCTCAAACTCACAACTGATCGGACAACTCATTTGTATACCGCCAGTCGTCATGGCTTGGTTAGCGACATCATCGCTAGTTGCTCCGAGAGGGAATCGAACGCCTCGTTCTCCGCCTAGAATGCACGGGCTTTGCCACTTAGCTATCGGAGCAGTCTTGCGATCGTGTGGTTGATTGGAACCACATAAATATTATTGCACGACATTTTTCATTTGTCAAGTAGCTGCGGAGCGCCGCCCTTTCGGGTTACAGCGCTCCATTTTACCGCACGTTGGCGGGCAGTACAACGGGGAATGACCCCGGTGGTGCTACTCCTGTGGAAACACCATGCCACTGAACATATCATTGGCCGGGCTTACCGCGCTCGGATTGTGTATCAATGGAGCAACTTCGATATTATTCACGTTTTTCTCTTTAGCGGTTCCACCGCCGTTTGTCACGGTAATAAAGCAGCCGCCCATGGGTTTGGGAACGCCGCCCCGCGTGACTTCCCAACCAGTTGACCCGTCACCGTAAGACTGGCAATATCCTGGCGTTCTTACGTGGTGCTGTGTGTCAAAGTAATGCGCCCCCTTGTTGCTCAATCTTTCACGAGTTATCGGTATCCAGTAAGCGTTGTGTGAATGACCATTGATAACCACGTCTGCATCAGGAAGGTACACGGCTTGTCTATTGGTTTGGATTGCACCCCTGGTTACTGGAGCCTCACCGCCTGACCCGTGAAAATATTTGATCCTGACCGTTCCCTCGAAGCGGTTGTTATTTCGCATCATTACCCGTATCCATCCACCATAACCGCCGTGTAGGATATTCCCCCCGCGTGCATTCAGCGCACTAACTAGCCTGTCAGATAGATAGGTATTCGCGTTCTTTAGGACTGATAACTCGTGATTGCCTGGGGTGATTAGTACAATATTCTTTGCGTATTTCTCCAGTTGATTAGCCGAATCCAATACCACATAATCGTAGTAATCAGGACGGCGGTATTCAGGACGTAACGAACTCATATCCCGGCGCGGGTCAAATCTACCATTCATTGCATCGTAGAAATCACCCACTATAACGATTGCGGCATCTTGACTTATTGCTGTATCCAGATCTTGAAAGAATGCTTTGCGATTGCAGTACACGCTGTCGAAATGCACGTCTGATGTGAAAAAGAATTTCTGTTCTGTGCCGTCAATTACAAAAGTGGTAATAGCCCCAACT